>OLRQ01000532.1_pt1 | contig 38924 bp, 43 predicted proteins | sample 1671971 | NCBI WGS metagenome assembly OLRQ01 (sample SAMEA3136631, study PRJEB25190) | human gut metagenome | biome: human gut; feature: human-associated habitat; material: faeces | place: Austria | collected 2013
ACCCCGGCGATGTGAACCCCGGCGGTGCCCCCCGCAATGACCGCGCTGCCCCCGGCCCCCACATCGACACCTACTCCGCAGGCCCGGACGGCATCCAGCGGCGGGAGATCGGCCCCGAGGACCCCATCGAGGGCATCAAGGCCAAGGACTGGGCCGCCTTTGTGGGCCGCAGCCCGATGTACTACCTGATGCAGTTTTTCCGCATGAGCGAGACAAAGCAGAAAGTCACCCTTTCGCTCTCGGCGTTTCTGTTTGGCCCGGCCTACCTGTTCTACCGCAAAATGTGGAAGCAGGGCCTGCTGGCCACGCTGGTCATGATCGTGCTGAGCATCCCCGGCTTTATGTCGATCATTGCTACCTTCAACCCCACCTTCTTCGGCAGCCTGCCGCTTGGCTGGCTGCCCGCCGCCTACACCATCGGCGAGATCGGCATCTGGGCGTTCAAGGTGATTTTGGGCATGTTTGCCGTGTCCTGGTACCACGACAGCAGCAAGGCGCAGATCGAGGAGATCTACATGGCATGCCCCGAGGGCGACGGCCGCACCGAGCTGCTGGTCCAGCGCGGCGGCACCAATTTGCTGGCGGCGCTGCTCTACTTTGGCATCATGTGCCTGCTGCAGGTGGCCATCCTCTACATGGCAGGCCCCAGCGCGATTCAGTATCTTATGACCATGGCGGGTGCATAAACTGCCCGCAGGATGTTGAAAAGTAAGGAAGATAAAAGTTACAACGCCGGGTACGCACCCCAGCGATAATTTAGGAGGAAACTCATGAAAACAGCTCTGGTTATTATGGCGGCCGGTATCGGCTCCCGTTTCGGCGGCGGCATCAAACAGCTGGCCGCAGTCGGCCCCAACGGCGAGATCATCATGGATTACTCGATCCACGACGCCATCGAAGCTGGCTTTGACAAGATCGTCTTTATCATCCGCCACGATATCGAGGAAGCCTTTAAAGAGGCCATCGGAGACCGCATCGAGAAGATCTGCGCCGACCTGGGTGTCGAGATCGACTATGCGTTTCAGGCACTGGAAAATGTGCCCGAGGGTTACAGTGTGCCCGAGGGTCGCTCCAAACCCTGGGGCACCGGCCAGGCCGTGCTGGCCTGCAAGGGCATCATCAAGGAGCCGTTCGCTGTCATCAACGCCGACGACTACTACGGTAAGGAAGCTTTTGTGCAGCTGCACAGCTTCTTGCAGGGCTACACCCCCGCCGAGCCGGGCAAGCTGAGCATGGCCGGTTTCGTGCTGAAAAACACCCTGAGCGATAACGGCGCTGTCACCCGCGGTATCTGCCAGATGAACGACCAGCATTACCTGACCGGCGTGCTGGAGACCAGCGGCATTGAGAAAACTGCCGAGGGTGCAGCTGCCGGCGGCAAGACCATCGACGTTGAGAGCCTTGTCTCGATGAATATGTGGGGCCTGACGCCTGAGTTCGTCGACCTGCTGGACGCCGGCTTTGTGGAGTTCTTCGAGAAAGCCGCCCCCGCCAACCCGCTGAAAGCCGAGTATCTGCTGCCCATCTACATCGACGAGCTGCTGCACGCCGACAAGGTCAGCGTTAAGGTCCTGCCTACCCACGATAAGTGGTTTGGCGTCACCTATGCTGAGGACAAGCAAATCGTCATTGACAGCTTCGCCAAGCTCGTCGCCGACGGTGTGTACGAAAAAGACCTGTTCAGCGACCTGAAAAAGTAAGCTGTAAATCATACTCCACCCAGCCACCCGGTTAGCCCGGGCGGCTGCTTTTATTGATAAGACGTGGAAAACCGCGTATACTGTGTAGTGGATAAATCGATGCTTGCGGAGGTAAAAAACATGGTGAAACTTGATAATTTTGTTGATATGATGACGGGACACTTTAATAACAAAGAGCAGTTTGATAAGATGCAGAAGGAAGGAAAAATATATCCTTATGCAGAACACATTAATACAATCTGCAATGGGAAAATTTTGAACCTTCCTAAAGATTTTAACGGTAAATTTGTTGTTGAAGAAAGCTACTATGAGACAAATGGAAAACGCCATGCTTCACCACATCTTTTCCTGATTACAGAGGAAGAAGATGAAATTGTATTGTCTTCTTATGAAATACCTGAAGGAGAAGATAAGAGTACATTTTCATATAGTTCTATGAAAAATGTTGATTATGCTGAATTGAAAAAATCCGAAAAATTTACTCCGGCGATCTACCATGAAAAGGATGGAATCTGGGAAGGCGGCAGTGTAAGCCGGTTCTCACCAGTAATGACATTTAAGCTCTGGGAAAAGTTTTCGGATAGTTGCCTGGAAGTATCTGAAAGCATGGAAGTTAATGGAAAGAAAACTTTTGGGTATGACGAACCAATTATTTATAAGCGAGTATAACGCAAGAGCGGAATATAGCGATCAATTTCGGTTTGTAGAGTAAAGAGGGACTCCCCTCAAGGAACCTTTACGCTACAACTATATCTTATAGAAAAGACCCGGCATTGCAGTGCCGGGTTTTTCCGTTGTGCCAGACTCATACATAAAAACAAATTATTGACAACCCAGCGCCAAAATGCGACAATAGAGACAGAAAATTGCGCGGTGCAAATCGCAGTTTGGTCAAAAACTGCAAAACCTTGGCACACAGCGCCATGGAAAACGAGAGGAAAAAGCGGTATGGTAAATACAACGGAACACAAAACACACCGCTACAGGAGGGCTTGTATCATGGCAAAGAACGATTTTGACTGCACCACCCTGACGCCGGAGCAGCGCGACGCGCGCCTTGCACTGGATGTGGAGCGCCTGCTGCGCTTCGGGCGTAAGCATAAGCTGATCAAAGAACTGGACGAGCTGGTGGCCCGCAACACGCTGCTGGATCTGCTGCAGCTGGCCGCCCCCAGCGAGACCAAACCGCCGAAGGAGGACCCGGCGACCCCCGCCGCCCTGCTGGACGAAATGGTGGAACTGGCTGCCCGCAAGGAACTGTTTGACGGTGCTGTGCCCCAGTACCGCATCAACTTCGAGACCCGCCTGATGGGGGCTCTGATGCCCCGCGAGAGCGAAGTCTGCAAAAAGTTCCATAAGCTGTACGTGAAAAAGGGCGCCAAGGCTGCTACCGACTGGTTCTATGATTTCTGCGTGGTAACGAACTATATCCGCACTGCCCAGATCGCCAAGAACATCCAGTGGAACACCGCCACCCCCTACGGCGAGCTGGAGATCACCATCAATCTGACCAAGCCCGAGAAGGACCCAAAGACCATCGCCCTGGAGCGCCTGCAGCCCAAGAGTGGCTACCCCGCCTGCATGCTCTGCAAGGAGAATATCGGCTATGCCGGGCGTATCAACTTCCCGGCCCGCCAGACCCACCGCATCGTGCCCATTGAGCTGGCAGGGGAGCAGTTCTACCTGCAGTACAGTCCATACGCCTATTTCCACGAGCATTGCATCATGCTGCACGAGCAGCATAAGCCCATGGAGATGAACAAGCAGACCCTGGCCGAGATATTTGATTTCGTCAGCCAGTTCCCGCATTACACCTGCGGCTCCAACGCCGACCTGCCTATCGTGGGCGGCAGCATCCTGAGCCACAGCCACTTCCAGGGTGGCCGCTATGTATTCCCCATGCAGAAAGCCGACATCGCCCTGCCTATGAAGGACGTGCGCTATCCCGGCGTCAAGGCGGGCATCCTGAACTGGCCTGTCTCCGCTGTGCGCCTGATGGGCCGCAGCAGCCAGCAGATGCAGACCGTGGCCAACAACATCCTGACCGCCTGGCGCGAGTACAACGATGAGAGCGTGGGCATCCTGGCCCACACCGGCGATACCCCCCACAACACCGTAACGCCTATCCTGCATTACGATGAGACGGACGGCTACATCCTGGACCTGGCCCTGCGCAACAACCGCACCAGCGAGGAGTACCCCGACGGTATCTTCCATCCCCACAAGGAATATCACAACATTAAAAAGGAAAACATCGGCCTGATCGAGGTCATGGGTCTGGCCATCCTGCCCGCCCGCCTGAAAGAACAGGGCGCCCAGATCGCCGAGATCCTCAGCGGCCAGCAGCCCAACACCAGCCGCAAGGAGGGCTCTAACCTGGCCGTACACGCCGATTGGATCGATGCGCTGATCGCCAAGTATGGCACGGCCCTGCGCCCCGAAGAGGCCAACGAAGTCGTGAAGAAGGAGATCGGCATCGTGTTCAGCCATGTGCTGGAGAACGCCGGTGTCTTTAAGCAGGACGCCGCCGGACAGCAGGCTTTCGTCCGCTTTATGTACAGCGTGGGCTTTAAAGCTGCCGACTAAAAATTTTATAGATTTTTTTAGAAAAAACAGGCCTCCGGGGTTGACAACCTTGGGGGCCTGTGGTATTATAATACTCGCATCTGGCGGCAGCCACTATGGAGAGGTGTCCGAGTGGTTTATGGAACTGGTCTTGAAAACCAGCGATTCGCGCGAGCGGACCATGGGTTCGAATCCCATCCTCTCCGCCATTTTGTATAACAAGTGAATAGAATATATCACTTTGACTTGTGGAGTAATACTCAAGAGGTCGAAGAGGCGCCCCTGCTAAGGGCGTAGGGTGGGAAACCGCCGCGAGAGTTCAAATCTCTCTTACTCCGCCAAATCAGCCCATATTTAACGATAATACGTTGAATATGGGCTGATTCTTTTTATGTTATTCGCCCATTTCAAGCATATAAAAAGTCGTAAAAGAACCACAAAACATCCAAAAACACCGACGGGTGCCTACACAGATGCCTACACTGGTGCCAACGACGGTGCCTACATGCAAAACGCCATGTGTATTCGTGCATAAAAATAATTCCGCTGCATAAAACTCAAAAAATCTACGCTCACACGCTGTGCGAATTGTCCATCTAAAACTTACACGCCGTGCAACCAGTTCCGTTTTCTCCTGCAAATGATATGCTCCACAACACCGTAAAACATACTAAAAAACGCCCCGGCAGGAAACGCGGCATCTCACCGCAGCCCGCCGGGGCGTTTTTTAGTTATTTGCTGTTCTTCACCGCAAAATCAACAATTTTTTTCAGCAGGTCGTCCCGGCCCGTTCCGTTCTTGACTTCAACGCCAAGTTCAACCGCCAGATCTTCCAACTGTTCCGTTGTCAGTTCTTCCAAAACTGTGTTCGTAAATCCGCTTTTGGTAAGTGCTGCATTGATAACCGTATCCGCTGCGCTGCTTTCTATAGCAGCTTTGCCCGCCGCCAGCAGTTTTACCAGCTTTTCCGGCACGTTCGCGCCCATGGCCGATGCGTTTTCAACAATAGAGCCAAGTTCGGTGAAAATATACCACACCAGCACCACCGGCAAAACCAGCGCTTTGTAGTCAATGCCAATGTTCGGGATACTCTCAACGGCCATCCGCACGGCCGTGTCCGTAATTGCCGCAACAATTACCACAAGGAACATCCCGCCCTTGTGGTAAATTCCCTCACGCGCCACGGCGCTGCTCCACTCGCCGTTCTTGCATGCGGCAGCGCTCCCGCTGATATAGTCCACAGCCATGCAGGCTACCCATGCCAGGGCCAGGCACCCCACCACGCCAAATGCGGCCGAGTACATCCCGGCCACAGCTGCAATTGCTCCCTTGATCACCAGGAAAATGTTGTAGTTGTTTTCCATGTCCTTTTCCTCCCCGCCTTTCTCGGCGGCCACAGCTAAGTTGGTTTCTTAAAGTCAGGCGGCGATATAGCCAATCGCTGCCTTTTTGCACAGGCTTTCCACCTGTGCGGCATCTCCGGCGCTGATTTGCCCAATCTCGATGTACTGCGCCGTCTTTGCTTTGTCCAGATACTTTGCACGGTAGTAGCCGGGTGCCACAAGGTCCAGCTCCTTTGCCTGGGTGTACAGCGCCATGGCCTGCACATTGCTGGCATGTGCGATGATGATCGTGGTCAGTCCTCGCTTGTCCTCGGTCTGGTCACGCAGGCCAGCCGCCGCCTTGGCGTCCTCGTAATCGATCCACCCGGTCACGGCCCCGCTCTTACCCACGTTAGCCGGTGTGTTGGTAATACGCACACGGCCTGCCACAACCTCGGTTCCCCACAGGTAAAACACGCCGGTACGCACCCCGGCAATGGCTTTCGATGCACTTGCCAGGTACAGGCTTGTCCGCTCCAGGTGCAGTGCTGTACCGGCCCGCAGTTCGCTATCCGCCGGGGCAGCGTCCGCGCTCGCGCCTTTCAGCAGGCGGGCGTTCACTTCCTGGGCCAGCCAGGCAAACTTGCCACCCAGGTACGGCCCAGGGCAGGCCGTGTTGTGGAAGTAGCTGTGCTTCGTCAGGTTGCCGCGTGCATCGCCTGTGTAGTTCAGGCCTCCGTTCAGTGCAGGGTTCCTCTGGCAAATGTCCACACACAGCTTCACCAGTGCTTCCAGTGCTGCGTCGCTCACATGCCAGTTGGTTCCCGCCCCGCCGTCGTTCGCTACCTCGATGGTGATCGCGCGGTGGTCGTTGGCCGGGCTGCTGCTGCACCAGCTGCGGTTTGCCTCGTGGCAAAACAGTCCGATCCGCCCCTTGCTGTCGATGCCATAGTTCGATGACATCTGCCGCGCAGGCCGCCCCTCTGTCTCGCCCAGCTGTTCCAGGCTCATGTTGCCCGCCATGTGGTGCGGCGTGATCTTGGAGATCGGGTACTTTCTCGGATTGTTCGAGTTCGGCGAAATGTGCTCATACGATACCAGTGCAGAATCACTCATCGTCCTCAACCCCTTTCCCGTCGCTCAATTCCTGTTCCATTTCTTCGGTCATGGTTTCGTTTGGTTCCATGGTTTACACCATCCTTTCCTGTTTGCAGTTATAAATAAAATCCACACGTCCGGGTTGTCACCCCCAACGTGTGGATTTTCGGCAATAATTTACTCGTCATTATCCATGACAAGTTCTTCGTACTTTGCCAGCAGGTCTTGCGCGGCCTGGTACTCTGTTAGCCTGTCAGTCTGTCGGCACAGATCCCGGTAGTCCCATACCAGCAGCATAGCGTCTGCCAGCATGGCCGCTTCCGGGGTCACTGGGCATCCTCGGCAATCAGCGCGGCGCGTTCGGCATCGGTGATTTTACCGCGTTGCTGTGCCTGCTCCACCATTTGCAGCCAATCAGCGCGGTCAAATTTATACTTCATCGCCAGCAAGATCGTATACATTCTGCTCATCGGTATCCTCCTCCGGGATGTAGATGTCACTCATCTCTGCAATGTACTGCATTGTGAGTGCCTGCTTTTCCAGCTTTTCGGTCAGCGCTGCGTTTTCGGCCCGCGCGTCCTCCAGCTGTTTTTCCTGCCGCACGGGCAGCTGCCTGCGTTTTACTTTCATAAGTCATTCCTCCCATAGCTTTTCATAGTAAGCGTCCATACGGGCCAGCACCTTGTAGGAATTGCCCTTTTCCACATGGTTTTTCCAAGCGTTGTAACACTCATCTACTTTTTCTCTGGTCCTCTCGCCGTTCTTTGCCAAAGCGACAAGGCGGCGCAGCTTCCGCCGCTCGTGCCTTACAACCTCAGTCTTTATGGTCATCACAATATTTCCGGTTTCGGTGATTCTCCAGGTAAAACCAAGGTAATCAAACGGTTCGTCAAGCGGTTGAATGTGCGTTTTCTTCTCGTTCAGCGTCATGCCAAGCGATAAAAGCCGCTCCCGTATCACACCAAGTTCATTTTCCAGTACAGCTCTGTCCTCGTGTAGGCTCAGGGAATCGTCCTGGTAGCGCTGGTAGTGCTTGATGCGCAGCTGTTCTTTGATGTAGTGGTCAAGCGGGTTCAGCAGGCCGATGCCAGCAATCTGCACCATCTGGCTGCCGGGATTGTACCCAGTGTCACCGATGTACTGGTCGTCTAGCACGGCGCATACCCGCCGCATGGTTTGGTTGTCCACGTAAGTCCCAAACATCTCAGCCACGCTTTCGTGCCGCATGCTTGGGTAGTAGGCGTGGATGTCCGTTTGCAGCAGGTAGCCGTCCAGTCCATGCTTGCGGTAAAACCGGCGCAGGTGTTCTTTCCATCTGTCAATGGCAAAGTCTGTGCCCTTGCCAGTCTGGCAGGCGGCGTTATCCAAAATCAGTGCCCGGCTCACCGCCGGATACAGCACATTGTCGTTCAGGCTGCGCTGGTACACTCGGTCGCGGAACGGTATGCTCAATCCATCGCGGCGCTTGGGGTACGTTATCGTGATGGACTTTGGCTTGCCGTTCTTCCAGGTTCCGGATTTCAACTGATCTTCCATCCGCAGCAGGTTTTCCAGGTCGTTCAGTACAAAAGACTTGGTGCTTGGCTTCCACATAACGCCTTTGCGGCATTTGCACATGGATTTGTACAGGGCATCAAAGTCAGTTACATCTACGGGTACAGTTTCTTGCATAAAAATAATTCCTCATGCTTATAGCGGCTCAAACCAAAATGGGTTGTCCGCGTCAATCGGATATTGTTCCCCCAAAAAATGGGCGGGGTTTCGGCTCCTTGTGTCTGTGCGGGCATCCTCCGGCACTATGTGCAGGTTGTACGGGTGCCACTTCATACACAATCGGGGCGAAGCGCCAGCTGTTGGCAGCGTTGTTGTTGTTGACATTGCCGCTAGAGTTGACGTTCCAGGTGTTGTAGCCATTGGAGCGGTTCGCGGACCGCAAGCGGACGTTCTGAGTACAGCCTACACCCCGTGGCATTACAGTGTTCCGTAACGTTTTACGTCACCGTCATGCCATTTTCTGATTAGATTTCTTGCATCGATCGTCATTCTGGCCCAGTAGGCCACTTTCTTGCTTTTCAGGTGGAAAACGCTTTTTGCCAGGCTCAACAATGCCAGCAGGTTATTGCACTCCACAGCGGCACGTTCCTGCAAGGCGCTGCGGCGTTTCCATTTTTCAGGGTCATCCCGCACCTGGATATTGTTCGCGGCCCAGACATCCAGGTAGATGTTCTTTGCCAGCATCAGCAGGTCATTGGTAATGCCAGCATCGTAGTCCGGCAGAAAAATTTTACGGTTGGCACAGCACTTTATCGTGTGTTCCGCAAGTTCCCGTGCCTTTACGCCTGCGTCAAGCTGCCGGTTCGCGGGTGTATCAGGCACGTTGCGCTGACCTACATTTACAGCCATTTTCGTTCCTTCCCATCCCGGCATCCGTGGGTGCCGGGATTAGCAGATTATCCGATGAACACAAGCGGGGCGAAGCGCCAGCTGCTGGCAGCGTAGTCGTTGCTGACATAGCCGCTAGAGTTGACGAGCCAGGTGAGGTAGCCATTGGAGCGGTTCGCGGACCGCAAGCGGACGATCTGAGCTGCGTTGTGGTTATCTACGCCGTAGTGGCGCAGTTCCGGGTAGGTCTGCCATTGTGCGTACTTTGTGCCGGTTCCGTTCAGGTGTACGTAATATTCCTGCGCCTCGCCTTCCCCTGCCTGTTGCGGCGTGATAAACATCTGCTCAATACTCGGCAGTGTAACTTTGTCGTAAGTAATATCCGGCGTGTTGCCCTTGGCCTTATCGTCGTAGCATAAAGTATTGCGGTACGTCTGCATCTTTACCGGCTTGATAGCAGCCAGCAGCGCAGGATCAATCCCGCACAGGTAGCCATCCCTGCTGTTCAGTTCGTTTGGGGCGCAGTCCCACTTGCTTTGTGCCGTCCACCACTGGCCTTTCGGCTTGTCGCTGTTAAGGTACTGGCGGATAGCACTGCGCTTCCAGCAGTTATCGCCGTAGGCGATGCGATGCAAAGAGTTCAGCGTCTCGCTTCCAAAGTTGGTTAATGTACCAAGGTTGGTGCCACCCTCGCCTTCTGCGATGCTGACGGTCTCCAAGATGGTCAGGCCGTCTGCGTCGTAGACGAGCATTTTCAGGTTGGTGTACGGTGCATCATTGTCCCAGTAGCCGCGCAAACCAGCAATCTTGCCGCCAGCTGGCACGTCCTTGGTCAGGGTAAAGTTAAAACTCGTCCCTTTGGTCATGATGCCTTTATTGCCGTTTGTGTCGCCAAAGGTGTAGCAATACGTGCCAGCAGCAAGCCCGTCATCAAAAACTTGGATAGCCTGGTGTTGGCTGAACTGCACGCCGAATGGCGATGCCCACTTGGCTTGCAGCCACATGCCGTGGATGATGGAGTTGTTCTCCAATGTCTCGTCCGAAAAATGGTTGATGCGCAGGGGGCTGTCGTAGGTTTTGTTGGCAGCGGTGTCTTTCCAGGTGTTCGCCACAAGGTCGCCAGCCGCAAAGTACTGGGCAGCGTTACCAGCATTGGCAATAGCTTGCAATTCAGCCCAGCCGCCAGCAATTTCCACGTCAGATGCGCCACCACTGCTGTACGCGGGTGCGACAATGCCATCCGTGCCAACGATCAGGTGCTTGCCAGCATCAATGGCTTCGTAGGTGCGGTTGAGCTTTTCTGATATATCTTCCTTTAGCTCACCAATCTTCTCCCCGGTAACCTTCGCATCCGCCGCCTGCCCATCCTGCGTCAATGTTGCATCCACAACGGCATCCTTACCAGCAGCGCCGTCTTTGCCCGGCTTGCCATCTAGCACATCCACCACATGGGCACCGCTGGCATCTGTCATGGTCACGCGGTGTCCACCGTCGATGTTCTCTACCTTCACGGTCGGGCTTACGCCATTTTTTCCGGGGGTGCCGTCACTGCCGTTCTTTCCGTCTTTGCCTGCGGCACCGTCCTTACCCGGCGCACCGTCCATCACATCAACGCTCTTGGCCCCTGTGGCATCTGTCACGGTCACCCGGTGTCCGCCCTCAATATCTTCCACCTTTACGGTCGGGCTTACACCATCTTTACCCGGCGCACCGTCGCTGCCGTCTCGTCCCGGCGCACCATCCGTGCCATCCCGGCCCGGCGCACCCGTTCCGCCGTCCTTGCCCGGCGCACCGTCCTTGCCGTTAAACTTGCCCTTGTCCGCGTCCTGGCGCACACTGTTGGCAACGTCCAGCGCCTTGTTGGCCGCTGCCATGATCTGTTCCACCAGTTCCGGCGTGGGTTCGGCATCGTTGTCAATGTCCGCCGGGCCGTGTTCGTACAGGTCATAGGTCACTACGGCCGAGATTCTTCTCTCGCCCGGCAGCCGCCCCACAAAGGTGATCTTGCCCTCGCCGTCCTTGCCGCTGGTTGCCTCCGGCGGCACGTCCGCCACATCGTCAGCCCCCAGCATCTTTTCCACGGTCACGCCGTCCGGGTTCGTGTACACAACGCTGATCGCCGCGTACTCCCACCCGGCGCCGCGCAGGATGTTCAGTTTCTCAATGCCGTAGCTGCCCGCCACGCCCAAAAAGATTCGCTCCGGCACTGCGGCATAGTCTCTAAGCACAACGGTTTTCATGCTCTCACTCCTTGTCCCTTATTCCTGCAAATCCACATACGCCAGGCGGCCGCCCGCATAGTCATATCTCACCAATCTATCCAGTGCTTGGTGTGTGGAGAACATTCCGGGAAGCTTATCTTGGCTCGCGCTTCCGCCTCTTGCAATAAAAAATTCGGCGCTTTTATCGCCGTTGTTAATGGATGTTTTCGCCAGCTTATAGGTCGTGTCTATATTGTCACCTGTCAAATTTATATCCGGCACCAATGCCAATGCCTGCAACATGAGTTCTGCCTTTTCGCCAATTGTAGAATCCGTCCCCAAGTATCCAAACCCACACGAAAAAACTCCGCTTGGTGCTCGTTTTTTTGTTGTGCAGTATTCGTAAACCCCACTGGTAAAACTTAAGTTTATCTTAATGCTTCCATCTGTTGTCCCGCTTCCATCTGGTGTTATGAGTTCTCCGTCACTGGCTCGAATTGCTTTCCACACTGTACTGGTAGACCCCAAATCGCACTCATTGTCTGCTGCGTCATTGTTGGCAATGAGTTGCAACTCGCCATTTATTACGCGCACACCAATCGCATATTCATATACATTCCCAGTTAAATCCCAAATGCCGTCAGCACTTCCGTTGTGGCTCCAGGTTTCCGGCCCGGTTCCCGTCTCGGTTCTGTGTATCTTCCCGCCTTCTATTTTGCTCGGCGATGCGCTGTAAATGCTTTCTTCTGCGTCTTTACCGTAATCGTTATTCCCCAGCGGTTCACATCCGTTCTTATGGCACCACAATGCTATCGCTGCCCACTCTGCCGCAGTAACCTCGTGCCATCCTTTCCCTTTTGCGCGGCTCTCGTTAATGAATGTGTCAACAGTCAGGCTTGCAGCAGGGTCTTTTCTCCCCAGGCTATACATCCGCCCGTTATACCGGCAGCTCTGGTACTTGCCCATGTAAAACCCGTCAATTTCCTTGCCGCCCACAATAAACGCCGGGTGTACGCTGGTATCGGTGGTACTCAGCACATCGCACAAACGGAACTTCGGGATATACACCATCACGCTGGGCAGGCCCTTGTCGTCCACCAGCAAATCGTTCTTCGGGTACAGGCTCCGCAAAGCAAGGCGTGCCGCATCAAAGTTATTCGCCATTCTGCCTTACTCCTTTCTGTTCTTACCCCTCATCCGGCACATCCAGGTAGCAGCACCGGCTTCCAATGCCCTCGCCGCTGGCCGTTCTCTTTGCGCTGAACTCCATTCCAAAAATGCTGCCGCCCAGGCTGTACCAGCAGGCACCGCGGGCCAGCACGGCTTCGGCAATCTTGCAATTAAAGTTGATCTTCGCATTGCTGTAGTTCGTGTCAACATTGGTGCCTGTTACCCCCGTGTCCGGCAGTAAAGCCAACGCCTGCAACAGTACCTTGGCCCCATCTCCCAGTGTCGATTCTGCCGTCAGCTTGCTAAAATCGCTCGTGGACCCGCTCGTGTAGGCGCTCCCTGTGCCCCACTGCGGCAGGCCGCTGTTTTCGCACAGCTTCACCGTGCCGCTGGTGGTGCCGCTGCCGTTCGGCGTTACCAGGTTGCCGGTGCTGGCATCAATGGCTTTCCACTCGTTGCTGCCTGCGCTCAGGTCGCACTCGCTGTCCGCCGCGTTGTTGTTGGCAATAATCTGCAGCTCGCCATACACCATCCGTACACCGCTCACCCAGGTTGCGCCATTGCCCGCCAGGTCCCAGATGCCGTCCTGCTTGCCGTTGTGGCTCCATGTCAGCGGCCCGGTGCCGGTGGCAACGCGGCTTCGTCTTCCGTTGCTGTCAACTGCCACGGTGGGGATCGCCACGTACTCTGTGTCGCTCTCGGTCTTATCCTTACCCCAGTAGTTATTTCCTTTCGGCTCACTGCCGTTCTTATGGCACCACAGCGCAATCGCGGCATACTCTGCTGCCGTAACCTGGTGCCAGCCCTGGCTCTTGGCGCGGCTCTGGGCAACGGCACTGTCCAGGTCAATGCTCATGGTCGGGTCCTCGCCCGGCAGGCTGTAGGCGCGTCCGGCGTACATCTTGGATTGGTACTTGCTAAAGTAAAACCCGTCGATCTCCTTGCCGTTCACAATAAAGGCGGGGTGTGTGCTGGTGTCGCTGGTGCTCAGCACATCGCACAGGCGGAACTTGGGCACCCAAACCATCACACTGGGCATCCCGCGGTCGTCCATCAACAAATCGTTCTTCGGTAAAATCGACTGCATTACGATCTTCGTTGCGTCAAAATTGTTTGCCATCTTTGTTACCCCTTTCCTTAATCCGGCAGTTCCACATAGGCCACACGGCCGCCAACGTCATTTGCGCTGTTCACGTTTCTACTCATTGCATACGTGTTGAAAATGTGCCTGTATTGCAGCTTATATCCGCCTCCATACAAAAGCGGTACGTCGCCATCGTATCCATTCCATGTTATCTGTGTATCCCCGTAGGTATCATCTACACCAGATGTCGCGCCAAGTCCTTTGTCCGGCATCAGGCCAAGTGCTACCAGTTTTCGCTTGGCTGCAGTTCCAATATTTGTTGCGCTACAGGTTATGTTTTTAAACAAGCAGCTTCTCATGCCCTTTGCTACGGTAGTATTCCACTGTACAGCACTACCGCTCCAGTTCATCTTTATACTTCCGTCGGTAGTTCCGCTTCCGTCCGGCGTAATATAGGCTCCGTCGCTTCCACGTATCGCTTTCCAGTTTGCCGAGCTGCTGCTTTTATCGTTCCGGCTGTCTGCCGCATTGTTGTTTTCCAATACCTGCAATTCGCCGTACACAAAGCGGATTCCAGATCCCCACTCGTACACGTTGCCGCTCATATCCCAGATTCCGTCTGGTTTTCCATTGTGGCTCCATATCAGCGGCCCCGTTCCCGTTGCAACTCGTCCAATCGCTCCACCAGATATGTAGCTTACCGGCACAGCTTCTCCAATGCACCGTGTCGTGTCGCTGGTGGCATATCCGTTCCCGGCTGGTTCGCAGTTGTGCCTATGGCACCACAGCGCAACGGCGGCCCACTCTGCCGCAGTCACTTCATGCCATCCTTTGCCCTTGGCTTCGGCATAGTTTTCAAATTCTACCTTGCCCGGTTCGTAGCTCGGTGCTTCCCCCGGCAAACTGTACGCCCGCCCGTTAATGTGCTTCGTTTCGTACTTGCCGATCCAAAACCCATCAATCTCCTTGCCGTTCACAATAAAGGCAGGGTGCGTTTCCACTACACCGCCGCTCATTACTTCATACAGCTGGAACTTCGGGATAAACACCATTACGCTTGGCAGGCCCTTGTCGTCCAGCATAATGCGGTTCTTCGGGTAGGCGCTGCGCACTGCCAGCGCCGCCGCATCCAGGTTGTTTGCCATCGCTGGCCTCCTTACTCTGCGTCACCAAACTGGTTAATGTACAGCGGTTCCACGCACCACAGCCGCAGCACCACCTTGTCCATGTCCAGCGGCAGCCGCTTGTAAATCACGGTCTGTTCTTCCTCGGCGGCAAGGTTTGCGCTGTCGCCCTCGTTCTGTTCGCTACTGTCCTCGGCTTTGCTTTCTGCGGCCGGATCTTCGCCGTCGTCCACAGTTTCCGCCGGGGTGGTATCTTCGTCCGTTTCATCATCCTGGCTCTTGGCTTTGCCGTCCGCTTCCACTGCTTCGCCCTCATCCGTGGCCTGCTCGGCAGCGTTCTCCACTTCCACAACTTCGGTCTCGTAGGCAGGCAGTTCTACTTCTGCCACATAGGCCCGCAGGTTGCCCATGTCGTTCAGCGTCAGGTTGCCCTCACCGTCCGTCACAAAGTCCAGTGTAATAGGGTAGTCGCGCTGGTACTTCTGCAGGTCAACGGCCAGTCGTCCGCCGTCCAGCGTAAGCAGGGTCCCGTTTACGGCATGGTCCATCTTCTTGCCACTGTTCATCTCGATGATCTTCATCACTGCATACCTCCCGTAATTTTCAAAACCAGCGTCACGGTCGTGGCGCTGCCGTCATGCTTCACCTTAAAGTTGTTGGTGCCCTTGTCGCTCACCACCACATCACCCAGTGCACCGCCGCTGTAACTCTTTACGTAGGCATCCACCGTGTAGTTCGTGTTCTTGCGCACCGTGCCCAGCGTCACGCTCTTGGTGGTAATGCCAAACGGCCACGGGTCGTTGCCCGCCGTGATGGTGATCTCCTGCACTTCCTGGGTGGTATCACCGCCGCCGGTGCCCGCTTTTTCCAGTGCATCCAGGCGTCTGCCATAGTTGGTACTGGTAGTTTCCAGCGTATCCAGGCGCTTGCCGTGTTTCGTGCTGTTCTGCTCCAGCGTGCCCACCTTGGTTCCCTGGTTGGCAATCGTCTCGCCCTGGCTCTGCTGCGTGTTCTGCAAATTTCCAATGGCGGTCGTATGTTCGCTCAGCGTCCTGCCCTGGTTGGTGATCTGTGTGCCCTGGCTCTGCTGCGTGTTCTGCAAATTTCCAATGGCGGTCGTATGTTCGCTCAGCGTCCTGCCCTGGTTGGTGATCTGTGTGCCTTGGCTCTGCTGCGTTTTCTGTAATCCCTCAATGGCGCTGGCGTTCTGTTCCGCCTTGTCCTTTATGTCTTTTACTTCTTCGCTGGTGGCCCCATCGGTGCCGCCGCCAAAAAGCCCCCACCTGGCCGCAATGCTCAACAGTTTTGTCGCCAGGTGTGCGTCCGAGATACCTTCTTCCATCGGGTTAAAGTGGTCCTGGTCCAGCGGTGTGCCTTCCTGCACAACGCTGCCGCTCTCATCCTCTACGTGGTTCAACCAGTAATTTCTTTCATACATCGCTCGTCACCCCTCTTATCGGTTGCCGTCCCCGGCTTCCACCAGGGGAAAAGCAAATTTCAGCAGCGCCGCGTTCACGCTGTCGCGCCGCAGGCTCACCACCTGTTCGCCCGCCAGCCGGTCCTTGCTGTCGTACACCCGCACGCCGGTAATGGTGTCCCCCTCGCCGGAGCTGGGCGCGTTCACAAACACCACCACAGCGTTGCCGTCTACGGCCTTGCTGTTGATAACGCCGTCACGCCACTCTCTGCCGTTTACCTGGTACTGGAAACTTTTCACCGCCCGCAAAAGCTCCCTGCGCCGTGCGTTCAAAAAATCCTCGGTAAAAAACGCCATCTTCGCTTTCCTCCTTCGTTTATCTTGCCGCGCCGCAAACCGGCGGACCGCACCGCAGTGCTTTTCCTCCGTGTACTTCCACGTCTGCCGCCAGCCGCACCGTGTCTCCCGGCACCACGCCCAGCGTGGTTGGGTGGGGGTAGGTGCCGCATTTCAGCGTTCCGCACCGCGGGGCTTTCACTTTGTACGCCTTGGCTGCGGCACCAATCTGTATGCCCCGCTGCACCATAAAGTTAATGCTTTCCAGGTGGGCGCTTTCCCGCTTGTACAAAAGCACGTTTCCGCGTATCGTTTCCAAGTCCGCCGTAACGCTCGGGTCGGTAATGTTGCAAATCACCCTAAAGCATCCCGGTGTGCCCCCGTACTGGAACCACTCTTCAATGCTGCTGTCCGCCCACACGTCGTTCAGCGCCCGCCGGGTACTCCAGGCCGTTCCCATATACCGGCGTACCGCCATACTGTTGCGGATAATGCTGCGCTTCTTCTCCACGGGGTAGGTGGTGTCGTACCAGTCCACCTTCCAGCTCACCGCCAGCGCATCCAGCACCGTTTCCGGGCATGTATCCAGCGCGGTGTATATCTGGCTCTGCCGCGCATACTCCAGTATCAGGCAGCGCAGCTTCCATTCGGCGTACCCCAGCGCCTGCACCCAGGGCTGTGCTGCCAGGCTTGCAGGCACCGCATCGGTGATCCTTGCTTCCTGCAGCTTAATCATCTTCCAGCCCTCCGTAGTTCACGGTCTCTCCGTCGCACCGGGCAATCGCAGCAGGGGATACCACCGTATCCACCGGCGCTGTCACCTTCACCCGCTTTGCACCCGCTTTCCGCACACAGGCAATCAGCTCGGTGGGGTTAATGTCCCGCCCCAGCTTTCGTTGCCATGTCTTGTACTCGTTCACGGCCTGGTCCACGGCGTTCTGTACGCCCGCCACATTGTTGCGGTTGTCGCTGCCAATGTAGTAGGTCAGGTCAATGGTGTAGCCTACTTCGGTGGGTGCCTTGCACACCACCTTGTCGGTCAGCGGCCGCTTTACCTGGCTTTCATCGGCAAAGTACGCCTGCATCTCGTTCAACTCGGTTTCAGTGGGCAGCCGCCCGCCGTCCAGCAAAAAGTAAATGTCCACTTCGCAGGGTTCCGGGCTGTCTATTTTCACGTCCATAACGTCGTTTCGCCACGCTTTTGCGTAGTATACGTAGGCATCCGCCGGGCCTGCACAGCTAAACACACTGGGTGCCAGGTACACACGTTCCGTCAAGGCATCGTCATCTTCTTCATCGGTGCCGCCGTGGCTTTCTTCCAGGTTCGTCACGCTCTGCATGTAGGCAATGGGGTCAACCAGTGTGTTGATGGTCCCAACCTCCACTCCGCTGCTTCCCACACCGGCTTCTTCCGCCTGTGCCAGTACATCGGCGGTCAGTTCCCCGGCTTTGATCTCTGCGTAGTCCGTGGTATTAAAGTAAATGCCGCCTTCGGTACGCACACGGGTTCCGGCCGGTATGCCTACCGCCGCCGCCCTTGTGTCCGCCAGGGTAAACCGCAGCGTTACGGTGGCACGTTCCGCAGCGCGGCGGGCCACGCCAAAGTTAGCCGCCAGCTGGTCCAGGTAGGCACCGTAGCTGGTTGCCAGCATCTCACCGTTTCCCTTGTCCTGTATGTACTGCAATGCCTGCCCGCCCAGCATGGCAATGGCATACTGCAAAAGCATCTCCGGCGCTGCATTGCTCAGCGTCGGAGTCGTGCCCGTCAGTTCCCGGTATCGCTCGGTGTACCACACTTTCACCTGGTTCTTGATCTCGTCCAGGCTCAGGTTGCCAATAAAGCTGATGTCCGGCAGCTTTTCCAGTTCTGTGATCTTAGACAATCTCCACCACCACCCTTGGTATCAGTATGCCGTTTTCCATCTTGCTTTCGCTCCACTCCACCCGCAGCACCCGCGCCCGCGGCTCATACCGGGCCGTCTTGGCTACATACTCCGCCGCCATCAGGGCCTTGGCGCTGCTCATGGGCAGGCCCAGCGGTTCGCGGTCTATGCCAAAATCCCGGTCAAGCGCCTGCTCGCCGGGGTGGGCGCTGTACAGGGTTTTCAGGCACCGCATCACGTCCTGGGCCGTGCTGTCATCCTCGCGCCCTGCTTCCAGCACAATTTCGGTGCTTTCCGTGTCGATCATAAGTATTCCTCCAGCTTCACGCTCACGGTGCAGGCAATCAGCTTGCCATCCTGCAAAACCACGTCCCACGCATCGCTTGCGGTCAGCACCTTAAAGGGGTTGTCTGCCATGGGCTGGCCTCCCAGCACAAAGTAATAAGCGCTTGCCCCCTCGGCCATTTTCTGCAGCTGGGTCAGGGTCCGGCGCGGCGGCACGCCGTCCTGGGCACGCAGCTGCATGTCAAAACTGTAGGTGCGGTTCTTGGGTCCTATCCACTCGCTGCGCGGTTTCCCGTGCACCACGTCGTGGCTGCCCCAATCGCTGCCCGCTTCTCCTTTCAGGTTTTTCAGCGTGCGCACCGTCTGGTCGCTCACTTCAAACACAATGTCTCCCAATGTGCCTATCATCTCTTGTCACCGCCCTTTACTTTTCAGGCTCTCCGGCGCCGCCGTCCTTGTGCTTGTGGTGCACCAGGCTTATCCCGTCTACTTTCACATCTCCGCCGTTGCCGTTTACGGTAATGTTCGGCGCGGTCACGGTCACATTGCCCCCCGCATCTACTGTTATGGTGGCACCGCCCACCGTAAGTGTCAGCGTACCGCTTACCGTTGCCGTTACGTCGCCGGTAATGTCCTGCGTCACAGTGCCCGTCACCGTCTGGGTAACGTCGCCGGTCACGGTCTGCTCCACGTTCCCGGTCACGTTATGGGTCACGTTTCCCTCCACGGTCCGTTCCACATCGCCTTCGCATCTTCGTGTGTACTTGGCCTTGTTGGTTTTCGTTTCCTCGCCGGTGATCTCCGTGGTTGCTTCTCCGTCCACCGTCAGGTCGTAGTCGCTGCCGCAGTGTTCGCTCAACTGTGCCTTGGCTTCAATGTTTACGCTGGTGCCCGCTTCCAGGTTTATGCTCTTGCCCGCCGTAATGTCCGCGCCGGTCTCGGCGCCAATGGCCACGCTGCCTCCTGTGCTGCGTATCATCACGGCACCGCCCGCCTGGATCGTTGCCGTTCCCTTGCACTCGTCGTAAATCGCGCCGTTGCAGTTCCGCCCGGTTTTGGCACGGGTGTACTGGGTGTACTCGCCGGTCTCGGCATCGTACCGCTCGTAGCTGTCACCCTGCTTGCGGCCGTATTCCTTGCGGTACAGCCCGGCCTTTCCCTCGGCCGGTTTGTTGGTCTCGTTCCACACCGTGCCCAGCGTGGCACCTTCCACTGTTCCGTTGCCGTTCAGGCTCACGCTTACCACCTGTCCAATTTCCGGCATCTTGTACTCGCCGTTGGACATGGCGTTGATCGGTTCGCTTACCGTCCCCCTGTCCGGGAAGTATACTCTGTAGGTGCCCCGCTCATAGTCAATGCTGCTTACCCGCGCCGTGCGTATCTGCGGTGCCTGTGCCATTCTCCATCCCTCACTTGATGTACTTCGCGTCCACCCATCCGGTCACGTTCTTGCCCATCGGCAGCTTGCCGCAGCGGTCCTGCGTGTTGGTTATGCGGTAGCGCCCAGCCATCAAAATGCCATCGTACAGGTAGTAGGTGCCCGTCACGGTGTTGCTCTTTGTCTTGGATGTGCTGGCGTAGTACAGCGGGCAGTTCGTCAGCTGCACCGCCGTACCGCCGGTTCCTGCCGCGCCCGCGCTGGCCGCGCTGGCCGCAGGTTTCGTTGTCTCGTAGGTGCTGTCGTACTTCGTGGCCGTTTCGCTGGCGGTCGTCTGGTGTATCTCAATGCTGCCGCCCACCTGCCATGCGTAAAACGGGTCATCTATGCCGCTGGCTTCCACCTGCACCGTAAAACCTTTTCTGTCTATCTTGCGGGTCGTTTTGTCCACAAAATACTTGCCGTCTATCCGGCTTCCAAACCCGGCAATGCGCACATTGTTTCCGGCAAAAATTTCAAAGTTTCCGCCAATGGTAAATCGTATGCTGCGGCTCCCGTGGTTGGCCTTGTTCAGCGCCGCCACCAGCTGTGCCGCCGCATCGGCAACGCTGCTGGCGTACTGGTTCAGGGGCATCACCCGGTCGCCGCCGCCCACGCTGGCGGTAATGTCAATGTCCTTGTCCTGGTCTGTGTAGGCAAAAGTGCCGCCCGTATAGGTTCCCTCCAGGGTTTCGGTGTATCTAAAGCTGCCCGGCTTCATGGCCGTGCGCGGCACATCCTGCACCGCCCGCTTTCCCTTGTACCGTTCCCGGTCGTATACCCACAGCTTGCGGGCGTACACCTTCAAAACCAGCCCGTAGTCGTCGCACAGTTTTTTGTAAAAGCTGCTGTCGTCCTCGTTCTGTTCCCGCTTTTCAATGTCGTGGTCGTCCCCGTCGTAGGCAAACCCCAGCCCGTACCGCGCGGCAATCTGTGCGCCGATCTTGCTTATGCTTGTATTCTTCCAAACATCGGTGCGTTTCCGGCTGCCAAAGTCTGTGTCGCTGGGCTTGCTCACGCCGCCTAAACTTATGGTTCCCGTGCAGTCCGTAAACTGCACATCGTCCAGCACAAACAGCCCGCAGTCCATCTCCCATGTGTCGTTTTCTACGTTCCAGTCCAGCCCTTTCACTTTCGGGTGCAGCACAGCGCCCCGGTGCGGCCACCAGCTGGTCAGCCATTTATCCTCCCTGGCGTTTACCTGCACATCTATGCTGTCGCAGGTATCGCTGGCGCAGTCCGTATAGGTCAAACTCTCTACGTCCGGCCCCACCTCACTGCTGATCGGTGTGCTGTCATACCAAAGGCTGATCTCTGTGTGCCTTGCTTTTACGCTTCTCGCCATGGCTTAATCCTCAAACTTCCAGGGCGGCAGCAGGCCGCTCTTTTCCACCGGCAGGGCAGGGGTGGCAAGCTCCACCCCTGCATCAAAGCGGAACACCTCTACCAGTGTTGGGTTATTCTGTATCAGGTAGTCGGCGTACCGCTCGGCACCGTACACCGTCTTGGCAATCCCGTCCCAGGTATCTCCGCTCACCGTCGTGTAACTCAACGCAAGCCCTCCTTATCTAGTAGCGTAGGCGGTTCTCTGCTGCTTTCGCATGTATTCTTCCAGCCATGCCGCAAACTGTTCTTTCGCTTCCGCCATGGCCTGGGCTACCGTGTCGCGGTCCGCATTTCCCTGTATCGTAATGTTTGGGGCAAAGCTTACACTCACGCTGCCGCTGCTGCGTCCGCCGCTCGTGTTCACCTCTTTGGCTTCCACGCCCAGCATCCGCCCGGCTTTCTGCCAGTTTGCCAGGTTGCTTGCCCGGTACGCCGGGTCAAAGCTGATAACCGCCTCGGTGCCCGCTTCGCCCGCAATGCTCACCCCGTCGGTAAATCCGCCGGTCGCCAGTGTGGGTATCGTTTTCAGGTTCATGCTAAAGCTCTTACCGCCCACCTTCGGCACCCAGTTCGGTATCGTCACGCCGTTACCAAAAATCGAGTTGATGCCGGAGATCGCCCCGTTGATGATGCCGATCACGGCATTGATGGGTGTCTTGCACAGCTCCACCAGCCCGTCAAAGGCGCTTCCAAAAATTGCTTTCACGCCCTCCCAGGCCTGTCCCCAGTTCATGGTAAACACGCCAGTCACAAAGGTAATAAGCCCGTCAAACACACCCTGCACAGCACCTACCACGCCAGCAATGCCATCTGCAATGGCGCTTATGCCGCCCAGTACCGCCGGTGCTGCTACGGTCACAATGCCCATAATTGCGGTAATAATACCCTCTACAATGGGCAACGCTATCTGGATCGCCTGGCCTATCAGCGTAGCCACGCCCACCACGGCGCTGCCCACACTACTGATCAGTTGGCTCACAATGGGGGCTACCGCATTAAACAGCGTCAGCATCCCCGGCAAAAATGTGCCGGAAATAAATCCCCAGATCTGTTCAAAAATGGGTTTTATCACCTGCACTCCAAAATCGCCGATCTGTTTAAATACGCCTACCACGGCCTGCCCAATGCTGATAAGGTTATCAAACCCCGTCCCTGCGTTTTCGCCAAACAGCCCCACAATGGCCTGCCGCGCGTTCGCCAGGTTCTCCGGGCTGAACACCCCCAGCACGGCATCTTTCACCGCAGTGATTTTCCCCAAAAATCCGTCAAATACCGCAACGCCGGTATCGCCAAACACATTGCCAATGGCAGTGCGTACGTTGTCCAGGTTGTCGCCCAACAGGGATACCGCCGCCGCAATGGCGCCCATCACGCCTACCAGCGGTAATGCGCTGGACAAAATGCTGCCAAACATCCCGGCAAACGGTGCCCAAAACGTACCCAGCGCCCCGGCGCCGTTGCTCAACATGCCGCCCAGGCCGCCTAATAGCTGGCTTCCGGCCGCTTTCAGCGGGGATTGCCCGCCTCCTTTTCCCAGTACACTCCACAAAAGGCTTGCATTGCTTGGTGTCGCACCAGCTGCCGCAAGGCTTGTCCCCGGTACGGCAAGGCTTGTCCCCGGTACGGTAAGTGCTGTGCTGGACCCTCCCTGTATCATGCTGTTGATCCATCCGCCTAGGCCGTTCACGCCCGCTTGGATTCCGTTTGCCGCGCCCTGTGCTGCCTGCCACTGTGCCCCGGCAAACCCTTTCAGGTTGTCAAACAGTGCACCGCCCCAGCCTTTGGCGTTGCCCAGGTTCCGGCCAACCTCTTTTCCCAGGTTGCTGCCTTTCAGGCTGCTCCACAGTGCTTTCGCCAGTACGCCGGTCGTGCCCTGTCCCGTCATCTGGCCGTACATATTGCTGGTCTGTATCATGCCGCCCAGGGTTCCCAGGCCGTTCATCAGCCCGCCGCCTGCAGCCTGGCCCTTGCTCATCAACCAGCTTACGCCCTTGGCACCCAGTCCCGCGGCACTCACCGCGCCGCCTCCAAGGCTGTTCAGCAGGGGGGCAGCGCTCATTACAGCAAAGCCACCGGCAAGTCCTGCCAGCACCTTTACCACCGTTTCGCCGTTCTGGCTCACATAGTCAAGCCCTGCCTGTATGTAGGGCAGTGCCTTTTGCAAGGCATCGCCCAGGGCAGCAACTCCCTTGGTCGCAATGTCCGCCAGCGTCCCCGCCAGCGTCTGCAGTTCGGGTGCGTTCTTGCGCAGTCCGTTCATAATGTCAATGGCCAGTGTGGCAAACTGCTTTTTCACCGGCAAAAAGTCCTCGCCAAAATCCTGTTTCAGCGCGGTCATGGCGTTTTTCATCATCACACCCAGGCTCTCACTTGTCGAGGCGTTTATGATAAACTCGCGCTCCATGCTGCCCGTGTACTCGCCCGGGTTCTGCACATCCGCCAGCGCCTTTTCGTACACATCCAGGTTGTTCACAACCTTGGCGCCGCCCTCAATGGCCCACTGTCCAAACAGGGTGCTTAGTGCCGCAACCCGCCGTTCGCTGGGTAGGTTCTGTATGGCGGTAAACACCTCTTTCAGCGTCCCTACACCATCGCTTTGCAGTCCCTTGGCAACGCCGGTGGCCGTCAGTCCCAGTTCTTCCAGCATTTCCTTCTGGGCTTTTGTCGCGCTTTCGCCTTTGCTCAGGTTCGTGTACATGCGGGTAATGCTGGTGCCCACACGGTCGGTGGCAACACCGGTGGCCTGCATGGCCGTTGCCAGCGCGGCCGTGGCCGCCGGGTCAAGGCCTGCAATCTGGCCCATACTGCCCGCCTGGTTCACGCTCTGGGCAATATCTGCGGCGGTCGTCGCGTAGTGGGCGCCCAGGTAGTTGATCTGGTCCATCAGGCCCATAACCTGGTCATGGCTAAAGTTAAAGGCTTCCTCCCACTTTGCCATGTAGTTACCGGCCGTGTTGTCGTCCAGATCCATAGCCGTAGCAGCTACAGCGGTATCCCGCAAAATGCTGGTGTTCAGCTGTTCGTCTACGCCCTTGCCGCTCTGGCCCAGCGCAGCACTCATGGCTGTCAGCTGTTCGGTCGTTTTCGGTATGCTGGTGCTAAGGTCCTGTATATAGGTTGCCATCGCACCGTAGTTTTCCTTAAACGTCTTGCCGTTCGCGGCGGTAGCGTCACTCACTTTGCCGGTGGCATCGGCCAGCCCGTCCACATAACGCACCACGGGGGCCATCTGACTTTCAAACTTTTCCGCTTCCTTGGTGCAGTCCGCAATGGCAACAGCGCTGGCGGCCAGGGTACCGGCCATAAGCGCCAGCCCTGCCGTGCCAATGCGGCTCATGGTCTTTGTCAGGTTCCCTACACCGCCCTGTGCCTGCCGGATCGCCGCCTGCAAACTGGGGTCAACCTTGCCCGCAATGCGGATCGCAAGCTCTAATTCGGTCGTCTTTGCCATTCCTCCGCCACCTCGTTGTTGATCTCCAAAAATTCCTTTACCGGCAGTTTCAGGTAAAACTCAACGCTCGTCATGGTGGCAGCTGCCAGCTTAATAGCGCATCTGCGCAGCGCTTTCGCTCCGCCTTTTACCCGAAAAAACCGCTGCCGTTCACCGCCGCTTTGATCTTGGCAGCCTCCTTAATGGGCAGTTCGGCAAAAAATTCCTCGTCCATGCCGCTTGCCCTTGCCGCCATGATCACGCAGTACAGGTAGTCAAGGCCCGGTTCCGGGGCAACATGGTTCTCTGCCGCAAGGCGGTTTTCTGCGTTGATAACATCCATCGTGTTCAGCTGGGCTGCACCGCTCAGGTCCACTTCACTGTAGGTTTTGCCTTTATAGGTGCAGGGGGCATCCAGTTTCAGCTTGCCTCCTTCGCTTTGGCTGGTCAGTACTACCATGTTCGCCACAGCGCCGCGCACCTTCTTTGCCAGGCCAACCGGCATCAGCTGGTAAAACTCCAGCGGCTTGCCCGTTGCCATCGCGGCCAGCTGCATGGCATACACGCTGCTGTACTCCAGCATGTAAACGGCAGACGGGTTCTGCATCACTTTCATCTGTGCCGCAATGGCATCTTTCACTTTCAGCTTTTCCAGGTCCGTCAGATCAATTTCGGTGTACTCCTTGTCCTCAAAAACATACGGTGTCTCCAGCTTAATGGCTTCCATGGTCTGTTCCTTTCTGTGTAAAAAGGCCGCCTGTTCCGGCGGCCTTGTCGTTTTCGTATATATCCACACCCGGCATCTCTGCCGGGGCACCTGTACCCACCCACTCCTTGATCTTTGCTTAGATCAGTTCGGCAATACCGGCAAGCATGTCCTCACCGTTCACACGGTACACATCGTTCAGCTTGTCGATCTCCACCAGTACGTTACCGTCCACCTCGATCTTGTAGGTGGTCAGTTCCATGGTCACTTCACTGTCCATGGCATCGCCCTTTTTCAGGGTGCCGGGGTTCGTCTCTTTGGCGCGGCCGCCCATCACAATGCGGGCGCCCTTAAAAACATAGCCGCCGGTCTTATCGTAAACCTGCTGGGCGGCCCGCAGCGTCAGCTGGGTCACTTTCAGCGGGTTGGTAATGTCGGCAATGCTGCTGTACAGGGTGTTAAACTTGATCTTTGCCTCCAGGCTCTCAAACTGCCCAATCGTCGGGCTGTCGATCTCGCCCAGCACACCGGCGCCGTCCACGGTGCTGCTCTTCATCTTGATGGTGGGCAGCTCCACTTCACCGGCCAGGCCAACCAGCTTTTCGCCGTCCTTGTAAACGTTGTAGTTGTTTACTTTTTCAGGGATGTAATTGCTCGAAATCATGGCTCTTTACCTCCTTTGCCTTAGCCGCCCAGGGCGGTTGCCAGGGCACTGGGGTCAAACTCGATAACGTCCTCAATGTCCTCCGCCGGGGTAAACGGGGTCATCACCTGGCGGAAGGTGATCTTCCCGTTCAGCAAATCGGTGGTGGGGTTGTCGTCCTCGTTAAAGGCAATGCTGTAGGCAGCGCAAATGCCACGGCTCACAAAGCTGTTGCCGCGCACATTCTCGCTGTCCACAATGCTTTCAATCAGGCGGCGGTTCATCACCTGGCCGATCTGCGGCGTGTAAGTCAGGATAAAGGTGTTGGCCGCCCAGTTCATAAAGCGGCGCACATTGATCCAGCGGTCTTTCGGGTCGGTGTTGCCGGGGTAGGCGGCGGTGTTGCTGCCCCAGCAGCGCCAGCCGTTCATCCGCAAAAAGGTGCCAACACCGGCACCGTTCAGCACATTGGCCTGCTCCTGGTCCAGGTACACTTCGGTGCCGTCCTCCAGGCATGCCGCGCTGATCGCCACCGCCTTGTTGTCCACGCTCAGGTTGGGGATGTCGTCGTTGCTGGCATCCAGGTAGGCCATCTCGGCACCCACAATGGCGCTGCCGCTGTACACCTTTTCGCCAACCTTGGCGCAGGGCCAAACCGCATAGCAGTTGGCATCGTTCAGTCCGGCGGCCTCTTTCTTCTCTTTCACGGCCGTGTACACCTTGGCACCGCTCTTGCCGCTGTCCACATCGCATACGCACACACAGCGGAACGTGCCGTTCAGCGCCGTGCACTTGGCCTGCATGGCAGCGGCCACGGTGGCATCCTTGCTGTAGCCGGGGGCCAGCAGCACACCGGGGGTCATGCCCAGCATGGGGTAAACCTGCTGCACAGCCTCCAGGCCGGTCACGGCGCCGGTGCTGGCGGTCACACTGCCCACAATGTCTGCGGCCGTAACCTTGCTGGGATCCAGCTTCTTGCCGGTCACGGTCAGGGTGCTGGCGGTCGCACTGCCAATCAGGGTGATCATCACATGGCCCGCATCGTCAAAAGCGGCGGTGTAGTCGGTGCCCGCTCTCATGGCGCTGGAGCCGTTCTTCACGGTCAGGCCGTCCAGCAGCACACCCTCCGTCTCCAGCACTGCCACCTTATTGTTCACCTGCACGGTCTGCTCGGTCAGGTTCACACTGTGCTTGGCGGGGTCCAGCACGTTGATCAGCACCAGCGGGGCACACCCCACCACGCGGAACGCCGCATCCATGCTCTGGCACAGGGTGTAAGCGGCAAAGTCGTCGCTGTAGCCCATCGCCTCCACGGCCTCGGCAAAACTGTTCACCAGCACCGGCTTGTTCACGGCAGCCGCCGGGTCCTTTGCCAGGTTCACGGGGGCCGTGCCCACAACCACCTGCAAGCCCGCAGTACCGGCAATGGTTGCGGTCAGGCTGGTGGCATTTTCTCTCACATAAACACCATGTTTATATGCCATCTTGGTTTCCTCCTTACAATTCTTTCAGGATTGCCCGGTACACTTTGTACTCGGCACTGTTTTTGTCGGCCAGTGCTGCGCGGATCCTGGCAAAATCGTCCAGGCTCACACACAGCATCTTTACCATCGGGTATCGCGCCATCATGTTTTCCAGCGCCTTTGGCAGCGCCCCGGCGTACACGGTGTATTGCTTGGCAACACCGCGCACACTCGGCCCGCAGTACACAAGCGTTTCCTGTTTCTTTCGTTCGGCCATCTCCGGCCTCCTTGTCAGCAAAGTTCGTCGTACACTTCTTCCGGCACCATGGCGGGTATCGTCACATCAAAACTCAGTGCCCCAAAATAGTAGGGCCAGGTATCGTCCATCTGTTCCGCCCACTCAATGTGGTGCTCGTGTCCCAGCAGCACTGTAAAGGCATCGCCAAAGTGCGGGCAGCGGCAAAGCCACTGCACCACATCTTCTTTAATGTTCTCAACGTCCCGGTATCCCTCCCGGTCGTTGCCTTCGTCGTAGCAGCAAATGGTCAGCGTCACGTTCACTACCTGCGGGCTGTCCGGGTCGGTGATCTTTCCGCCCTCCATCAGCACCACAATGTAGGGGCTGGCGGCTGCGTTCGTGTCTGTGTCATCGTCCACGCCGTTATCAATCGGCAGGTTTTGCTTAAACACTTTCAGCGCCTTGCGTCCTTTCTGCCCGGTAAAGCTTTTCCCTGCAAACAACCGTTTCAGTTCGTTGCACAAAGCATCCTGCATCATGGTCGCTGTGTAGCCATGTACTTTCGTTTTCGCCATTTACTTACCCTTTCACTGCTTTCGCCATCACTTTGGCAATCTGTGCTTCCAGCCGGTCGTTCAGCGTGTTTTGTGCAAAAATCGCCACGTCCTCTTTCTCCCACACGGTGTTGTGTTCCGCCACAGCCGAGGGGGCACCATAGGTGCGTGTCTTTTCTACAATGCCCGCACGGCTTTTCCAGCGCATCTTTCCACGCGCCGTTGTGGTGTTGCTGGACGCCGCACCAATGTGCCGCTGGATCATGCCAACGTGTCCACTCTTAAACTCCGCCAAAAAGCCCTTGCTGTAGGCGCCGCCGCCCGTCAGGTCGTGCAGGCTGCCCCGGCGCAATACCCGCGCCGTAAACACCTTCGGCCCTGTTTTCCAGCTTGCGCCGGGGTGGGCTGTCGTCACACGGTGTTGGTAGTAGGCAAGGTCTGCCCGCAAACCAGCCTGCCCGCCAATGTACAACTCCGCCGCCGGGTCCGCGTTCGTGGCTTTCTTGCGCTGTTTCAGTTCTTTGGCTCGCTGCTTTCCCTTGGCAGTCAGCGCGTAGCGTTTCAGTACCCGGCGCAGCATTTCTTTGCGTGTCTCGCGGGCCGTTGCGTTTACGGCCACTTTCACAACAGCGGGCGTTTTTTCTGCTAAATCGCCCAGGCGGCGTTCTACCTCCTGGGTGTTTACGCCTATCAGCACCGCATCGCCGTCGTACCACGTCATGTCCTTGCTCACTGTCGTACCCTCACAAGTTCAAATTCGTATACGCCGCTTTCGTCGTTCACATTGCCTACCAGGTACTTCCTGCCGTCTACCACCATAGGCTTGCCCACCTTGGGGCGCGGCCCGTAATCGGCGGTCTTTACGTACAGGTTCAGGTCTGCTTTATAAAGGCCCTGGTCAAAACTCTGCTTGGCACCGCCCTCCCAATGGGCGCTGCGATCCAGCAGCGTGTTTTCGTCCAGCACCACCAGCAGCCTTTTGCCGTCTACGGTGTGTTCCTCGGCAAACTCGTCCATGTTAAAAAACACAGCCTCAATGTCTGCCGCCGCACAGTCCTTAAACGTCAGCTTCTTTTCCATCCCAACCATCCCTTATCCCGGCCCCGGCTTCGCATCCGCCCTATCCTTGGCAGCGCCATGCCTCCGCCGTTCGTTTTCTACACCTCGTAGGGGCGGATTCTATATCCGCCCGCCCCGCTCATCTCATCAGCAGGGGAGTGCCCATCCTTACAGCACGGTAGCAACCAGCCAGCTGTCGATCTTGTCGGGGATCAGCAGCGGGTGTGCCTGCAGCTCAAGGAAGTGGCGGTCCGGGCGGTGCTCGGCATAAGCCCGCAAAAAGCGCGGGGTCTGCGCCATGGCCCAGCGGCCGCTTTCATCCAGGTAGGGGCAAACGCCGTAAGCACGCATGTAGTTTGCGTTGCTGGGCAGCATCAGCACCATGTTGTCGGGGATCAGCGGCTTGGTCTGGCCGTCCGTTTCGTCCAGGTACACTTCGTTGTAGCCGTAAATGTCCACGCCGGGCAGGTTCAGGTGGCCGTAGTACAGCACACCGTTCTCCAGTTCCTTCGGGTCAATGCTGCCAATCTCAAAGCGGCGCATGTCCATCATCTTCTGCACACCGGCATCGTTCATAAAGGCGTTGGCGGCTGCCTTGCCCATAATCACCATGTCGCAGTTGGCAAAGCCGTTCTGGCTTACCTTCTCTTTCCACTCGCGCAGGTTGGCAATGGGGTCAGCGCCGGTGGCGCCCCACTTCTTGGTGCTCAGGGTCTCTTTGTTGGTAAAGCCAAAATCAATGACTTCATCCACGCCCTTGCCCTTCACGGGGATGGTGCCGGTGGTCAGCACCTTGGCGGCCATCCACTCCTCGCGGCGGGTGGTCATGTCGTCCAGCTTGCGGTATTCCTCCACCAGCTTTTCGGCGGCACGCTCGGCAGGGCTTTTGGGGTTGTACAGGTCCTCGCCGGGCATGCGGGCCAACAGCTGGTCGGCGGTGGTGATCATGGCAGGGTTGATCAGGGGCGGCTTGTAACTCTCGGTCTGGTAACCGGCATCGCGCACGATCTCGCCGCCAACCAGCGGGTGCACAAAGGCTGCCATCTTGCGGTCGCCCTTCACGATGTCAATGTCAACACGCTCAGTGTCAAACGTCTTTACGTTCTTAAAAAAGCGGTCACGCAAAAAGGTTTGGGTGGGCGGGGTAGTGCGCACAACCTCGGCCAGGGTGCGCGGGGTATACAGGTCAATCAGGTTTGCCATTTCCTTTTCTCCTCCTTTTATTTCAGGAAAATGCCAATCTCGCGCAGGGCGATCTCCACGTCCGCAGCGGTGGCATTTTTCGGCAGCACCAGGGCATCGGCAAAAAAGCTGCCGGTCAGGTACACAACAGCGTCTTTGCCAGCGGCAGCATCATCGGCAACAATGCCGTACATGCCAGCGGTGGCAACCGTGTAGGGGGCGCTGCTGCCGCTCACGGCAGGCTGCTCCAGCTTGCCATCTTTCAGCACAACCACCATGCCGCGGGTCACAGCGGCCTTGGCGGGCTTCACAGCGGTAGTAATGCGGATGTCCGCATCGGCGATCAGGTATTCGGGTGCAGTGCTAAACTTCTGCACAGCCAGGTCCATAGCCATAGTTCTTCCTCCTTACTTAACCTTGTTCACAGCGTGGATCGCATCCAGGATGCTTTTCTCGCCGTTGTCCTGGTGGTTGCTTGCGGGCGCGGCTTGGCCAACAGCGTTGGCACCGCTCTCGTCAGCATCGTCCTGGGCATCCTGCACGGCCTTTTTGCCTGCGGCTTTCTGCGCTTTCATCTGCGCAATGGCGTAGGCAGCGGCATCCATGGGCTTCTCACCGTACTTGGCATCGTAGGCGCTGGCCTCGGCACCGGCGGTTGTCATGTCCTCAATGTCCTTAATGCGGGCACGTTCGGTGTTGGTGGCACTCTGCGCCGCTTCGTTCTCGATCTGGCTCACCAGGTCGGGGTAGGCAGTGCGCAGGGCATCCACGGTGGTAATGGCCGGTGCAGCAGGTGCGCCGGGTTTCAGGTTCTCTGCCATTTTGGGTTCCTCCTCGTTTTCCGGCGCAGCCGCCGGTTTTTGTGTATTAGAAAAAGGCCGCTGCTTGCGCAGGGCCTTCTTCACAGATTCGGGGGCTTCGTCCATGCAAAGCCCGGTGTCCACGCTGTTCACAAACAGCGCACCGCTTCGGTTCTCGATCTGGCTCGGTTCGGCGGCCTCGTCCACCTCGTCAATAAAGCCGTCTTCCTTGGCTTCATTCGCGGTAAACCAGGTCGTCGCGTTCATCCAGTCCGTCAACTCGTCCAGGTCTTTCCCCGTCTTTTTCGCGTACAGCTGCAAAATGCTGTCTTTCACGGCCTGCAATTCGTTCAGGTAGGCTTGCAGGTCGTTTTCATCACAGGCATCAAACAAGTACACGCTCGGCAGGTGGATCATGTACAGCGCGTCGCTGTTCGCTACCACTTTGCTGCAATGGCTGGCAATAATGGTGGCGGCGCTGGCACACAGCCCGTCAATACGGCACACCGTCTCGGTTCCTGCCTTGTTCAGGCTGTCGATCTGTGCACCAATCGCCTGGGCTGCAAATACATCTCCGCCGCCGCTGTTGATCCGCACCGTCAGCGTGTCAATGCTTCCCAGGCTCTTAATGTCGTCCACAAACTGCTTTGGGGTAATTTCATCCCCCCACCAGCTTGTGTCGCTGATCGTCCCGTACAAAATCAGTTCGGCATCATTTCCGGCCAGGTTCTTCACCTGCCAAAAATGGTTAGCTGCCCGCCGGGTCTGTCGTGGCTGGTTCTTCTTTCCCAATTTTGTCCACCTCCGCTTTCTGCTGTGCTTCAATCTTTCTCTGGCGCATGTTCGCCGTGTAGCTGCCGCCGGTCATTTGGGCCGTTTCCTGCTCGGCTGTGCTAATGCCCAGGGCAATGCGCTTTTCAGCTGCCGTTACTTCCTGCACGGGGTTCAGGTTGGTTCTGGCCGGTCCGTTCCACTCACAGGCAGCGTAGGCCTTCGCCACAGCCTTGTCGGCAAAATAGCCGGGCGCACGCACGCGGCCCAGTCCCACCGCTTCGGCAAGCCACAGCTCGTAGATCGGCTGGCAAAACTTATCGGCAAACCAGCTGCGCAGCATGCCGCAGGTGCGCCAAAATTCGTTCAGTGCGCCGCGGGCCGCGCTGTAGCTTGCATTAAAGTTCTTTTCCAGCACCTCAATGGGTATCTCCAAAGCCTCGCTGATCTCTTTCGTCACCGCCCGGTAAAATGCTTCAAAGGCTGCGTTCGGTCGGCTCGGCTTTGTCTCGGCCATCTTTTCGCCGGGGTTCAAATCCACAATGGCACCGGGGGCCAGCTCAATGCTTGTCGGGTCCTGCGCGTCTATCTGCATGTCCGGCGGCAGCATCTCGCCCAGCGGCGGTGCTTCTCCTGCCTGCTCTTTCTCAATAAAAATCGTGTAGGCCGCCGTGATTACGGCCGCGTTCAGTTCCGCGTCGCTGTAGCGTCCCAGCTGTTTCAGGCTTTCCAGCACCGGGGCCAGCACCGGCACGCCGCGCAGCTGCCCGGCGCGTTCCCGCTGCATAATGTGCAAAATGTTGCGCCGCCCGGTCTTTCTTCCGTAGGGTTCCACCCGCGTCCACTTTGCCTGTCCGCTGTACATGTCCACGCTCAACGGGTGCCTGTCACAGATCCAGTAGGCAACAACCTTTCCGGCCGCGTCCGTCTCCACGCCCTGCACAATCCGCTCCACGTGTCGCCCGTGAATCTCGGTCGGCACCGTAACGTCGTTCATGTCGGGGCTGCACACCCTGTCTGCCTCAATCAGCCGCAGTCTCAGGCTGTAGGGCATACCCTTCGTGTTTTCGGTTTGCAGCAGCACAAAAGCGTCGCCGTTCATCTGGGCGCTCAAAAATGCCAGCTGTTGCAGCTGGTAAAAGTTGTCCAGCCCGTCGGCATCGCACAGCGGGTCTTTCGCCCACAGGTTCCATTCCCTCGTGATCTGTGCCTGCAATTCTGCCACCTGGTCAACGTCCAGGTTCAGGTAGGCACCGTCCAGCTGCGGGGTAGGGGTCAGCCCACCGGCTACCACATTGGTGCGCAGCGTTTTCAGTGCTGCCGTGGCCGTCGGCACTCCCATGTAGGCGTCGCGGCTTCGCTGGCGCAAAATGTCCAGGTTATCTGCAATGTCCCGCTTGGCATCGCCGCCGTGGTACATCCAGCCCCGCATGCTCTTTTTGTGGGTGTTGGCACCGTAGTTGCTGTATCCCGTGTTCGCCGCCCGCGGCACCGCACGCAGGGCAGGGGAGCGGTGCACCGCTCTTACTTTCGCTTTCATCCCTCACCACTCCTTACAGGTCACGGTACACAAAGTGGTACGCCCGGTTTCGCCCGTGGCTCTGCTCCACGGCCTCCGCCTGCATTACCTTGTTGTTCCAGTAGTCGATCTGTTTGCGCACACTGGCAAGGTCTGCCCTTGTCAACTGCCTGGTGCCAATCTGGTAACTCTGCCCGGTGGCAATCTGTGCCTCCGCTTCCAGCCAGATGTCCAGGTGCTTCTTGGCTTCCTCTTTCGTAATTCCTGCCATCGCTTAAATTCCTCCGCTAACCTGTCTGCGCCCGCTTCTTCGCGCCACCTGGGCGGCGGCCACCGGGCTTTGTTCCAGCACCGGGTTTGCAATTTCAAGCGCCGCCTGGGCATAGTTCCGTAAGTCCAGCGGCTCGTTGCGCTTGTACTCGCTTTTCAGCTCCCAGGCAATCACCGCCCGGCCGTGTCGGTAACGCACCACCATCTTTTCGGCGGTCAGGCCCCTAAAGTAGTTGTAGTCGTATCCTGCCGCCTCTCCTTGTGGAAAGTGGCAGTAGTTCGGCCCCGGCTGCTTTACCTTCAACCGCTGGTACAAAAGTCCCTTTCCGGTGTCAACGCCAATCGTAAACAGCGGCGCCTTTACGCGGTTGTTCTTCGTCGGGTTTTTCAGGTAAGGCACGTCTGTTCCGCCACGTCCCTTTATCGCAAAAATTCTGCGGTGCCAGCGGTCCTTGCAAAACCGCAGCACCTCGTCCGGGTAGTGGCCGCCGCTGTCCATGCACACCGCCAGCACCTTCATCTGGGTTCCGTCTGCCTTGTGCCAGGTACGGTTCAAAAACGCATCCAGGTCATGCCATACGGTATCTTTCAGCAGGTCGCCAAAAATCTTCTGGTAGCGTATGCCCCAGCTTTCCTTTCCGGCTCCCCATCCTACAATCTCCACTTCAAAGCGGTCATCCTGCGTATCCACCCCGGCTGTCAGCACCACCACATCGTCCGGCACTTCCGCCTTGTACGGTTCGCGTCGGTCGTACAGCTCCGCTTCCTCTACAGTCTCGCCCTTCTCTGTCCATGTCTCGCCCAGTTCCGTGTTTACCCAGGTTTTCATCAGTTCCGGGTTTCCCACGTTCAGCTGTTCCTTGGCTTTCAAAAACTTGGCGACAATGTCCTCCCAGCTGCAAAAGCTGCTGGCAAGCGTGTTCAGGTGGAACCCCCGCACCTCGGCCCCCGGGCACTTTGCCACCCACTCGCCCTGTATTTCCATCCTCTTCCAGTGCGCCTCGCTGTCTGCCACGCCGCACCGTTCGCAAACGTATTCCGGGTTCTTTGGGTTGTCCGGGTCAAATTTCAAATTGGCCCACACCAGCGGTTGGTAATGTCCACAGCTGGGGCAGGGTATTGCAAATTCTTCCTGTGTGCTGTGTTCGTATTCCACCTTGATCCTGCTCGTCTGGTCCAGTGTCGGGGTGCTTACAAACACCTGCTTTTTATCCCAAAAGGTCGTCTGCCGCTTTTCTGCCAGGCTCAGCGGGTCGCCCTCGGTGCCCGCGCTGGCAGGGTATCGGTCTATCTCGTCTGCCAGCAAAACCTTTATGGGGCGGCTGGCCAGGCTGGCCGGGCTGTTCGCCCCCACAATTACCAGGTATCCGCCGGGAAAGTTCTTCAGCAAAATTGTGTTCCCGCTCATCCTGCTTCGGTTATCCACCATGCCGCGCAGGCAGGGCGTGTCCCGCAGCATCGGTGTCAGCTTCTCTTTGCTGAATCCCTGCCCCATGTCCAGTGTCGGCTGCAAAACCATGATCGGGCTTGGGTTATAGTTCATGTAGTAGCCAATGGTGTTCAGTACCAGCGCGTCCGTCTTGCCGATCTGTGCGCAGCTCATTACCACCACTTTGCGTATGTGCGGGTCGCTGATCGCGTCCATAATGCCCCGCTGGTAGGGTGCCTTGTCAGTGCGCCACCGTCCCGGCAGGGCACTGGCGCCCTGGCTCAACCGCCGTTCTTTGTCTGCCCACTGGCTAAGGGTCAGGCTCGGCGGCGGTTTCAGCCGCGCTACTGCCCGCGCCAGCATGGCCCTTGTCTGCGGCGGCACTGCCACGGTTTTTCTTTTTGCCATAATGTAAAAGCCTCTTCGCGGCACATCGCCCAAACGGGCAAAACACCGTTTCTTCGTTCACCCACTCGCTAAAAGCGCAGGCGCGGCAGCGTTCAATCTGTACTTTCGTCAGCATTTCCCGCGTCCTCCTTTACGGCAAAGGCCGTGTGGTAGTCGCTCAATTCGTCCAGCGCTTCATCTGTCTCTTTTTTCAGCAGGTCATAGATCTCTGCGCTGTCGTTCATCGTCACCAGCGTTTTTGCCAGCTTCGCCGGTATGCTCATGATTTTTGTCCTAAAGTTCATCAGCATGGTGGTCAATGCCTGTTCCACATCCTCGGTGCGGTGCAAATCCCCCCGGCGCTCGTCCAGTTCCAGCTTTGCCATCTCTTTTTTGGCGCGGGTCAGTTCTGCCCGCTGCTGGTTCAAATCATCCGTTCCGTTGCGCAGGTAGGCAAGGTAGGCTTGCACCGTAAGCTTCATGTCGTAAAGCCCCGGCTTTGCCTCCCGTATAATACCGGCATCACGCATCTGTCGTATCCGCCGCTCTGTCAGCCCCAACCACTGTGCCACTGCCTTGCTCGTATACAGCGTCACGCCGCATCACCTCCGCCGCCTTGTCCTGCCCCGGTTCACAGTTCTTCATTTTCTCTCGGCTGCATCCCGGTTTCCGTTTCGTCCGGCGGCTCCGCGTCCTCAACCTCAACTTCGCCCGTGGCTTTCATCCTCGCCAGTGCCAGCCGTTCCCGCTCCAGTTCATACCGCCTGTCGTTTTCCTCGGCCTGCCGTATTGCCCCAATCACCGTTGCCGCCCGGCCCTGCACCTTGTACAAAGCCTCCTGCAATTTTTGTATCCGGGCAAACGGCGTGTCCTTCATCTCCATGTCCATAGCGGTGCCGGTCAGGTACAGCCGTTCATCGTCCTCTTCCTGCTCGTATTCGCTTATAGCTTTCAGGATTTTCCGTTCACGCCACCGCAAAACTTTCAACTCGTACCGCAGGTTTTCCACTGCCCCCGCCGGGGTCTGGTTTAAAAACTCTTTGTCTTCGTCCGCCAGTTCGCCAAACAGTACCGTGCTGTAGGCTCCGTCTTTCTCGGCGTTTTTGTTTCCCTTGGGTGCGCCGCCTTTATTGCCCTTGGCATTTTTCTTGCCTTTGCTGTTCTTGTTGCCCGGCTGCCCGCCGGGCTTTTTCTTTACTTCGTTTTCCCATCCGTCTTTGCTTTTCCACCGGCGCAGGCTTTCATAGTTCGCGCCCATCGCCTCGGCAAGTTCTTTCAGGTTCACTGCTTCTCCAACAGCCCGCCGCCGCAGGTATTCAGCTTTCGCCTTATCCCTGGCATCCGATCTAGCCGCCATCCGCTCACCCCTCCAAAACTCGCCCCTCTTTCCCAGGCAAACAACAAGCGCCCGCGCGGATAACCCGCCGGGCGCTCTCTCATACTTTCACTGTACCAATTCTACCCCTAAAACCGTGCCATGTGGTGCCATTTTGTATATTTCCCCAAAATAATTATACGTTCTGTAATTTAAACCAATTGGTTAATCATCTCCGGCAATCCAATCCATTGTCCAAAATCTGGACACCGCCCGCACCCATTCAGCGTTTTTACGCTTACTTTCTACCCTAAACGCTTAAAATACGCTTACTTCCAAGCTAGTTCCAAGCTAGTTCCAATCCGGCACCCTGCATCCCGCGCCAGCCCCTACATCTTTTCCGCCCCGTGCCCCCAATCCCCGCGCATGCCATCGGCGTTTTTCATCCCATCGCTCCCGTATTCCTGCGCATGCCCGCGGCATTTTTCAACCCCCTATTTTTCGCCCCGCCTTTTCGGAAATGCTAAAAAATTTCTCATACCTGCCAAACTTTTGCGCTTCCGAACCCGCACGTTTTGGAGGGCGTTTCACAGTACCTTGGTCCTCCGGCATCGAACTCCCGGCCCCGTGTCAATTCAAATGTCCGTTTTATCGGTCTGACTTTTTGTCGTTCTATCAAGATTTTAATTTATAAATATATAATCTTGATTCCTTTTCGGCCTTGGCTGGCTTGGTGCTGCCTGGCTGCCTGCTGCCTGGCCCTGATCTGCTGGCATGGCTGGCAAAATAAAAGGCCCTGCAGGTTGCTTGCCTGCAGGGCCTTTTGATGTCTTTATTTGTCCTCTTTGTTGGTGCTGTCCATCTGTCCAGCTGGCAGGCCGTCCCGCTCCATCCTCTCGGTGCAGGCTTGCAAGATGTACCCCTGCAGACTCTGGCCCGCAGCCTTGGCCGCCTGCCGGATCTGCTCGCCCTTGCTTTTTATGGGCCGTATGCTTATGTAATCGCATTTTTTGTTATAAACATCGTTATTTTTTCTCTTGCTATCTGCTATCGGCATTTTATTTTATCTCCTGTTTATCTTATTTGCTTTATTATACATTATACGGCAAAAACACGCAACAGTGCAAAATGCACAAAACACGCAACAGTGTTTTGTGCAAATCGCAGAATACACGCAACAGTGCTTGACAAAAAACACTGTTGCGTGTTACCATGCAGTCACAGCAAGCGACACGCAACAGTGTAGCAAGCACCAGCCGCCGACCGGTGGAGCCGCCGCCCAGCAGGGCCGCGGGTTGCAAGCCGGGCAAGGCGGCACAAAAACAGGAGGATACAAAATGCAGCCTTTCATCTGCAACAAAAAACAGGCCAAACAGCTTGACGGCCTGGCGTTCTGGATCGCCGAGCAGGCCATCACCCGTGAACGTTTTCCCGATGACACCCGCAACATTTTCCGCTGCGCCGCCTCGATCAGCCTCGCCCTGGATCAGCTTGACCGGCTGGCGGTCCCGTTCTGGGTACAGAACGCCGTCATCAACTGGGCCGAGACCTGGCGCAACATCAGCAGCCACGACCTAAAGCAGGCCATGACGGCCCGCAACATCATCATGTAACAGGAGGTACACACCATGACCAATAACACCATCATTGCCGACACCCTCGCCGCCACCCTCACCGCCGCCCAGATCCACGCCATCGCCGCCGCGGTCAAGACCCCGGCCCAGATCGCCGAGATCGCCGTCGGGCTGGATGTCCGCAACGCCAGCGGCCAGCCCATCGACGCCACCC
>OLRQ01000533.1_pt1 | contig 38783 bp, 35 predicted proteins | sample 1671971 | NCBI WGS metagenome assembly OLRQ01 (sample SAMEA3136631, study PRJEB25190) | human gut metagenome | biome: human gut; feature: human-associated habitat; material: faeces | place: Austria | collected 2013
GGAACGTTGCGACGCGCGGCGGTGAATATACATTGTGAAATCGCGTCCGGAATAACGACCAACACATTAAATAGCAAAACAGGAGGTTCTACATGGGAAAAAGAAAAAAAGAAGAATTGCCCGATTACACAGTAGCCAATATGGATGTGGATGGTATGCCCTGGAATTCCAGAAGACCATGGCAGATATTTCCTGGCGATCCATCTAAGAGCAGAAAAGAATTTGATGTAAAAGTACCGGAACCGGGAATGGAAAATGAAGTACCGGATGATCTGAGCGCTTTTCAGAATCCGCCGATGACGAAGGAAGAAAGAAGAGGAATCATCTGGCTTTCGTTGAAGGCGTCGCTGACTGTGGGGCTGATCTTTGGCGGTGCGGCATTTATATTTATTTTGTTTTGCGTATTCGTGTGGCTGAAATAAAAGAAATCTTATCAGAGAAAAAAAGGTTATATTTCTAAAAAATAGCGGCAGACAATTAATTTTGCCTGCCGTAAAATTATGTGGATTGAGCCTGTCTCAAATATCATGAAACATTCCAATCTTATTCTTAATCTGCTGCATCTCATTATCCATTTCAATCACTGCCTGTGCAGAGCGATACAGTTCCTCACTGATATCTTCGTATCCGGGCAGTTCCTCAATTCCTTTTTTATAGCGCAGCTGATGCTCCAGCGTAGCCCAGAAATCCATACCATTTGTACGGATCTGAAGTTCTACCCGCATAGGTGTTTTCCCTTTGGAGAAGAATACCGGGATTTCAATGATCATATGATAACTACGATAACCATTTGGCTTTGGTTTTTTGATATAATCCTTGATTTTAATAACTTTAATATCATCCTGACCGGCAATCAGATCAGCAACCGTATAAATATCATCTATAAAAGCACAGACGATTCGCACTCCGGCGACGTCGTTCAGCTGTTCCTGAATATTTTCTGCTGTAAAATCATACCCCAGCTTCTGCAGCTTGCGGTAAATACTCTCTGGTTTCTTAATTCTTGTCTTAATAAAGGAAATAGGATTCCTCTTATATTCCACTGAAAATTCATCATCAAGAACTTCCAGCTTGGTTTGTACTTCGCGGATAGCGCATCGGTACATCATCATCAGATCGCTGAACTTCGCTGCATTATTAATAAAACGCTGGGGGTCAGGAGTGTCCAGCCAGGGTACTTTCTTTTCTTCTTCGGTCATAGTAAATCCTTTCTTTTTATTTCAAAATTTAACTGTTCAAAATCCATTTGGTATTTCACTTGTTTGTCAATTCTTCTCATATTATATAAGAAGAGCAGGAAAGACGCAATATTTCTATTGGTTGTAAATGGTCAGTGTTTGAAGGAATGGCACTTTTTGAAGCATTACTTTTGGAACTATGAAAAACAGCACCGATTATCAGAGGTGGTGCTTCCTTCAACGGAACAGAAACAATACTGGTGTGTTGAAACAGGTCAAAATTTTTTTGCGCAAAAAGGCTGATGCCTTCTCCAGCCTCAACGGCGCTGATAATAGACTCCAGGCGTACTGTGCGAAGAATGTGTGGGCATATATCTGCTTCGTCAAAAAGCCGGAGACACAGTTGATGAATGGAAGTGTAGGGATGCATGAGAATAAAGCTTTCCCTGGAAATCTCATGAATAGAGATTTCGTCCCTGTGTGCCAATGGATGGGAAAGGGGAAGTATGACGGAAAGTGTATCAGAAGCCATTGGGATAAAGATGCAGTCAGGATCCGTGATCATGGATTCCCTGGCGATGATACAGTCGAAACGCCCCTTTTCAAAGCCAGCCATAAGCTCAGGCTCTTCCACCTCAAATAGAGATAAGGAAATCTCAGGATGCAAAGTGGCAAACTGATGGAAAAAGTGTGTGAGACCATACTGGGAAAGAACCGGGAGAGTTCCTACGCAAAGGGAAGAAGAAAATCTGGTATTAAATTCCTTCATTTTTGCAATGGTCTTCTGATATTGAAGGGAAAGCTTTTGGGCCTCAGGATAAAAAAATTCGCCTGCCTGCGTGAGAACCGCGGAGCGCTTGCTTCTGTCAAAAAGCTGGATACCCAGTTCCTGCTCCATTTTTTTTATCTGCTTGGAAAGAGAAGACTGTGTGATATGAAGTGCTTCTGCTGCATCAAAAAATGTATTTTCCTGCACGGCATAAATAAAACATTCCAATTGTTCAAATGTCATGAGATGCCTCCTTTTGTTTCCAATCTGGAAACAATTGTACCATAAACAGAATTGAATATCCAGAGAGTGAATTATAAAATGTTCATATCTGGAATGGTATTGTTACAGCTTGCGTAATAAATAGTAATACAGGAATAGAACTCACTTGCTGAAGTATTGCATTAAAAATGAATTGTAGTAGGCAGCAAGATAAAATGTTATACAAAGAGGGAGAACACATGGAAAATCAGGTCAGGGATTTAAGAAGTGCATTAAAATTACTAAAAGAAATACCAGGACAGCTGGTAGAAACAGACGTGGAAGTAAATCCAAAGGCAGAGCTGGCTGGAGTTTACCGTTATGTGGGAGCTGGCGGGACTGTGAAACGGCCTACGAAAGAAGGTCCCGCAATGATTTTTAACAATATAAAAGATCATCCCAAGGCGAAAGTGGCAATCGGCCTTCTTGCAAGTAGAAAAAGAGTAGCGGTATTGCTTGGCTGTGAACCGGAAAATCTTGGAAAAATGCTGTATCAAAGTGTGGCAGAACCCATACCGCCAGTGGAAATCTTCACGCCAGCTCCTTGCCAGGAAGTGATTCATAAGGCAGATGAACCGGATTTTGACCTGTATAAACTGATTCCGGCTCCGACTAATACTCCTGTGGATGCGGGACCTTACATTACCCTGGGAATGTGTTATGCAACCCATCCGGATACAGGCGTTCATGATGTGACGATTCACCGGCTTTGCATACAGGGAAAAGATGAATTGTCTATATTCTTTACCCCAGGTGCGAGACATATTGGGGCAATGGCAGAACGGGCAGAAGAACTGAATAAGACTTTACCTATTTCTATTAGTATTGGTGTGGATCCGGCTATAGAAATCGGTTCCTGTTTTGAACCGCCTACAACACCGCTAGGCTATGATGAACTTTCGGTAGCAGGGGCAATCCGCAAAGAACCGGTACGGCTTTGCAAATGCGTTTCCATAAAAGAAATGGCAATTGCAAATGCGGAATATGTGATTGAAGGAGAAGTGATTCCTCATGTGCGGGTAAAAGAAGATCAGAACAGTCATACCGGATATGCCATGCCGGAATTTCCTGGGTATACCGGACCAGCAAGTGAAGAATGCTGGCTGATCAAGGTAAAGGCAGTAACACATCGGAAGAATCCTGTCATGCAGACCTGCATTGGCCCAAGTGAGGAGCATGTGTCAATGGCAGGAATCCCTACAGAGGCAAGCATTTATGGAATGGTGGAAAAGGCAATGCCAGGAAGACTTCAAAATGTATACTGTTGTTCAGCTGGTGGTGGAAAATATATGGCTGTGCTCCAATTCAAAAAGTTATCTGCAAGTGATGAGGGAAGGCAGCGGCAGGCTGCTCTGCTGGCATTTTCTGCATTTAGTGAGCTGAAGCATGTGTTTCTTGTAGATGAAGATGTGGACTGCTTTGATATGAATGATGTGCTGTGGGCAATGAATACCAGATTCCAGGGGGATGCAGATATTATTACTATTCCGGGTGTCAGATGCCATCCGCTGGATCCATCCAATGCTCCCTCCTGTTCACCAGGTATAAAAGACCATGGAATTGCATGCAAAACTATTTTTGACTGTACAGTACCGTATAGGGAAAAGGGCAGGTTTACGCGGGCTGAATTTATGGAAGTGGATCCTTCACGTTGGTTATAGAATGGGAAAATATTGATGATAAGTAACAATTGAAAAGATTCCTGATAAAAAAATATCAGAATCGTAATGGCGAAAAACAATATTGGAAATGAGAATAATAGAAAATAAAATGATTAAGAAGATTTCAAAAGAGAAAAAAAGATTAATCATAGGTGCAACAGGTGCAAGCGGAATTCCGGTTTTGCAAAAATGTCTGGAATTGATAAAAGAAGAGGAAGATTACGAATCCTGGCTGGTTCTGACTAAAAGTGGTGAGCTGACCTGTCAGCAGGAAAGCAAGCTGTCTGTGGAAGAAATCAAGAAGCTGGCAGATTATTGCCTGGAACCAGAAGAAATTGGTGCAAAACCTGCAAGTGGTTCTTTTAAAACCTGTGGGATGTTGGTTGTTCCCTGCTCTATGAAAACAGTAGCCGGAATTCACAGCGGATATGCAGACAACCTTCTTCTGAGGGCGGCAGACGTAATCTTGAAGGAACAACGCCCTCTGGTTCTTGCTGCAAGGGAAACGCCCATGAGTGCGATACATTTGCGGAATCTCTATGACTTATCCATGATTCCGGGTGTCCACATAATCCCGCCGATGTTGACCTTTTACCAGAAGCCGGAGAACATAGATGAAATGGTATATCACATTGCCGCGAAGCTTCTGGAACCATTTGGAATAGAAGCAAAGGAGTACAAACGATGGAATGGACTGTAGTAAAAAAAATCAGCACGCCAGATTTTGATATAGAAGCCGGGGCTGCAAAAATCGGAGAAGACATTTTGTTATACATACAAGGCGGCGATAAACCTCATATTGGCTGTACGGTTATGGCAGTGCCAAGACCTTCCCTTTCCGGAAATGGGGAGAGAAGTGTCACGTCCTCTGTGATGAATCTTACCGGGCATAAAGACGAGAGCATATGTCGTATGTTGGCTGAAGATGTATGCAGGACATGTGGAAAAACAGTGGTATGCACTGGTGGGGTTCATTTGGAGAATATTACAGCGGAGCAGATAAACGAAGTAAGAATTGCTGCAGAGCAATTGGAAGAAATGTTAATAAGCGAACTTAATTAAAAAATGTGAAAAGATAGTTTCATTTATGCAAAAAGTGCAGTGTGTGAACAAAAATACGAATTGATTATTGGAAGAACAGAATGATAAGATATCAATATCAACAAAATAAACATGCTGCAAGAGTAAAATTTGGCCAAATAAAACAAATGCGCACAACAGAAGGAGAAACAAATGAAGAAAAGAATAGTAATTGCATTATTAGCTGCCTGCTCGCTTACCGTTTTTACAGTACCGGCTGTTGGAGAACGTATAGTAATGGCTGAAGAAAAAAGCCCTGAGGAAGAAGGAAATATGTATTTTTCTTCTCTGAATGCAGATGAAGTAAATATTAAAGACACAAGTATCTACACCATCCGCCTGAAAGCAAAAGAAGGATGGCAATTTGATGTGGATGATAACACAGATGTAACCGGATGGTTTGTAAATGAAGCGGGAGAACCTGTTTTTGTAAACAATAGTGGAATTGCATTTGCAGTAAATGGAGAGGACTTTGAACTGGATATCACAGTTGATGCATCAAAGATAGAAGGCTTTTCTACCAATGGTTCTGCAGATTTTTATGTAATGCCAAATGGTGGAATCCCGCTAGTTGTGGAGGGGGATAACCACGGACAGTATGTTCCGGCTTCAGAAAAGGCTGGTTCTTATACGATCCCGGAGGTTCAGATTGAAGGAACTGTGGAAGCAACAAGAGAGAAAAATGAAACAACATTTCAGGAAGATAAGGTGACGGTTGCTCTGAAACTGGATGACGTAAATGATGAAATGATCGACAGCAGCTCCTCTTATGTGACGTTAAGAGATGGAGATGGTTATTATCTTACAGATTTCCAGTTTGAAGAAGGAACTTTGTCCGGAGAATGGACAGATGGAAAAAATATTTATACTGTAACACCAGAACAGCTTCAGGGAGACTTCTCACCTCTTGGCGGTGACGGAAACGGAAATTATTATATTAATATCGGAGTAGGCGGTCTTACCTATAACGGCCTGCCGCTTAAAGAAACTACTTTCCGGATTCATGTATATTCCTTTGGACGAACCTTCACCATCGAAAGCAACGGAAGTCTGATTAATGATACACAGCCTCTTTGGACTACTGATACAGAAGGCGGGGAACCTGTTTTGTGTGATCCTTATCCGGATGATCTGGATATTAAATGGCCTGTTGATTTTGATGCTTCCGCACTTACAGAAGATGACTTTGCACTTACCATGCGCTGTGATTATGGGGATGAGCTGGTTCTGGAGCCGGGAAAAGATTTTACAGTGAAAACAGATAAAGATAAAACAGTGATCACGGTCAATTATATTTACTGGGCCAATATTCCGGTATATAAGACGATGACTGTAGATATCAATACTGCCAAAATGGAATGGGATTCACAGAAATATACGGTGGGTGATACCATTTCCCACGATTATGACATTGCAAGTGTATATGCTTATTATGTCATGAGCGGTGGAATGGAAGGAACACAGAAATGGACCTACTATGGTGTGGACAATCTGACAGACTGGGAGCAGGCATTTAAGATTCCGGTTTATATTCTGACTTATACAGATGAAAATGGTGTTGTGAAGTATTATGCAACTGACGAGAATGGTAATGGAATGTTTACGGAAGCGGCAGATGAGGCGGCTAAGTTTGATTCCAGAGAGGACAATCAGTGTCAGATCGTGGACAACACCGGATCTTTTGCCAGAGTCTATGACCAGACTGAAGAGGTAGAAGTAGATGGCACTACCTATACCTGTGATAAAGTATATGACAATGCAGACGATATGCCTCTTGATCCGGCTGATTGTACCGGAATCACAGCACAGCCAGGATATATAATTGGGGAAAACTGGGAAATGCACGGACGCTGGCCGTGGCAGACCTTTGTAAATGAAGGCTATCTTGGAGGAAGCAAATAGGTTAGAGCTTGTATAATTTCCTATTTATGCATGTTGCGGATAAATGCAAAATGGAATCGAATTGCTTGTGCAAAACATCTTAGATATAATTCAGACTATAAGAAAGCTGGTTATCAATATTCTATAAATTGTAAGGAGGAACCAAAATGACAATTGATGCGAATATGTACTGGCTTCCGGAAGAATTATTCACCAATGAAAAAATGTTGGAAGAGTTTATGAGATGTATTCCGGAAGTATATGGAGTGCATGCAAGATGCGAAGAAATCCCGGGCACCACAAAGAAACAGATCGTGCTGGAGGAACCCAAAGGCTGTGAGAACCTGAATTATGTCCAGGGAGAATACCGGATAGAAAAGCAGCTGGAAGATATGGACAAGGCTGGTGTGAAGAAAGCCGTCCTGAAGATTCCCTGTTGTCACACCTGGCTTTCCCTTGAAATGTGTAAAAAATTTAACGATGGTCTTGCAGAACATGTGAGAAAAGGAAATGGCAGATTTGCAGCACTTGCAGTGGTTCCGCCTTATGGTGGAAAAGAAGCTCTCTATGAGCTGGAACGCTGTGTAAAAGAGCTGGGAATGACTGGGGTACAGATTTCCTCCCATTATGGAAACAAGTATCTGGATGACGAAATCTTCCGTCCTTTTTTCCGGAAACTGAATGAAATGAAAATGACAGCCTATGTCCATCATTCTCCCATCCCGGTTGATCATCAGTCCATTACAGATTACACCAATCTGCGTCGCTCCTATGGCCGCTGTATGGATCAGACCATTGCCATTGGCCGCGAAGTATTTGGCGGGCTGTTTGATGAGTGCCCGGATGTAAAACTGGTACATTCCATGCTGGGAGGCGCATTTTTCTCATACCTGAGTTCCATGTTCCGTAGGAAACCGGCAGGTGCCCAGCAGGATACCGTAAAACGTTTTGAAACAGATACAGACCGTTTCTGTGACCAGATCCGGGAAAATATTTATTATGAAGTATCCCATGCACAGCCCTGGGGAAAAGACCTGCTGGAATGTGCAGTGAAAATTCTCGGTGCAGACCACATTATTTTTGGAACCTCTTATCCGGTACGAGCAGAGTGGCTGACCGGTGGACCGGAATTTATCCAACAGCTGGAACTTACAGAAGAAGAGAAAAACCAGATTCTTGGTGAAAATGCAAGAAGCATCTACAAGCTTTAAACAACAGAAAATTTTTCTTTTATTCCCACTGTTGTATGAAAAAAATCAAAAACAGTGGGAATTTTTGGGGACTTGTGCTAAAATATATTGGTAAACAGACAATGAGATTGTATGTAACTGACAAAAGGATTTTGAAGTGGAGGGGACGGCAAATTTATGGAATTAAGCTATATTCGTGAGTTTGTGGTGCTGGCGGAGACGGGAAACTATCTGGAAGCTGCGGATGCTTTATTTATAGCCCAGTCATCTTTATCCAGACACATAAAAAGCATTGAGCTGGATCTTGGTTCTCCTTTATTTGACCGGACGACCAGAAAAGTAGTGTTAAATGGTTTCGGACAGGCATTTTTGCCATATGCCAAAAAGATGGTGGAAATACAGGAAGAATATGAAAATGTGCTTCAGAGCTATTTAAGCGGAGTTTCTTCTACGATCACCGTTGCCTCGATTCCGTCCATGGTCCGGTACAATATCACCGATGTGCTGGCTGGTTTTAAACAGGCTAATCCCAGATATAAGCTGAACATACTGGAAGCAGATTCTTCCCAGATTCTACAGCTTCTTTTGGAAGAAAAATGCGAATGCGGCTTTGTCAGGGACAAGGATGGATTATTTGACGGATTTAACAAAATTCCATTTACAACAGATCATCTGGTTGCCATATTACCGAAGAATCATCCGTTGGCAAACCGGGAATATCTGTCACTGGAAGAAATACAGAATGAGCCGTTTTTGTTTTTGAATAAAAATACAACCATGTACAGCATCTGTGTCAATGCCTGCAGGGAAGCCGGATTTGAACCCAATGTAGCGTTTACAGGCCTTCGGGGAGAGAATCTGATCGATCTGGTTGCGAAAAAGATGGGTGTGGCGGTACTTACAAGAAGGCCGATTTCTGGCAGGACCTATGAAGATGTGGTCCTGGTTGATGTAGTTCCCTATGTTACAACCAGTATTTGTCTGGTCTATCAGAAAAATAAGAAAATTGCAGATCCCCTGAAAAGTTTTCTGGGATATGTGCAGACTTATGTAAAAGAAAATGAGACCGTGAGTGAGAAATAGAATGAGAACCCTCGTGAGGCGTAAAGCAGTGAGAATGGAAGCGCAGAAATCACGAGGGTTCTATTTATGTAAAGAACAGAAAGGAAAAGCAATGGGAAATCTGGATATAAAAGAACAAAAGAAAAAATGGATTTATTTAAAAGAATGGAACTGCTACAAACTGGAGCAGGTCTGCTATTGTGAGAAACCAAGAGTACAAAAGGAACAGTCTATGAACATCTTTGTCCCGGCTGAATACCTGGATGGGCAGGGAAACGTCCTGCATGAGGAAACCAGAATGGGCTATACCGCCAGCACGGCACCGGTTATTTTTGAAAACGGACTGGCAGGATACCATGAAGCAGAGCCCTTTGAACTGGATGACCACCGTTCTATGGGAGTGGAGGCTGTTTTGGCTGGTTTTGTTTATGTGTCCTGCGGCTGCCGGGGAAGAAGCTCTGTAGATGAAAAAGGGGTATTTTGCGGAAAAGCTCCTGTATCCGTGGCTGATCTAAAAGCTGGAATCCGTTTCCTGAAAAGAAATGCCAGTGTGCTTCCTGGAAACATGGAGCGCATCATTTCAGTAGGAATCAGTGCAGGGGGCGCCATGAGTACCCTTCTTGGCTGTACAGGTGACTGCGCAGACTATGAAGAAGAATGGAAAGAGATGGGAGCAGACCTTACCCAAAGTGACCAGATTTTCGGTGCACAGTGCTATTGCCCGATCTCGGATCTGGATCATGCCGATTTCGCATATGAATGGATGTTTGAAGGCCAGACACATTATACAGGAATGCCCTTTGTTGGCTTTGGGGAGGGAAATTTAAGCCCGTTTGCACAAAGTCTTTCCAGGAAAATGGGAGAAAAATATGTGGAATATTTTAACTCGCTGGAGCTGAAGAATCCGGATACAGGTGAATTATTAAAAATAGCCAAAGACCATGGTGGAAATGGAAGTGTCTGGCTGAAAAAACAGCTGGAGAAAGCCGCAGACAAATACGTGACGAAATTTCCAGAAAAGAGACAGGAACTGGAGCAGTATTCCTGGCTTCGTTTCAAGGATGGAAAAACATGTATTTCTTCTATAAACGAAATGGAACAGGATTATCATAAACGTCTGAAACTTTGCCCCGCTTTTGACGATCTGGATCTGATCCAGGCAGAGAATCAGGAGTTTGGAACCAGTGGTATAGATAAGAGACATTTTAACACCCAGCTGGCCGGGATTATGGAAGACCTGAAAGAGGAGTATCCCGGTGAAACTGCCAGATATCTTCCTGGCTATAAAAAAATCTGCGGAGACAAAGAGCTTGCCAGACAAAAGAGATTATTAAATCCGCTGAATTATATAGGAAAAGAAAAAACTGCGCCTTATTACAGAATCCGGGTGGGGGCAAAAGATGCGGACACTTCGCTGACTGTGACCATGATTCTTGCCCTGAAACTGATGGAATGTGGAAAGACCAATGTGGATTACGAAATTGTGTGGAATGAAGTCCATGGAAGAGCTGATTATCCAGGAGAAATGGTGGAATGGGTACGGTCGATTTATGCAATTTAAGCATAAAAGCCTTTTTAAGTCGGATTGCTTGTTGAAAAATCATAAAGTATAATACGATTATAAAGAAGAGATGTACAAAATGACGAGTCAAAAGATGCTATAGCAGAAAAGTAAAAGAAAAAATGCTGAAAATGTCAGTGAAGAAAGGGAGAATATCATGAGAAAAAGAAATATCGCACTTATCCTTGCAGCAAGTATGATGGCAACATTTGCATTCGGAGGAACAACTGCTTTTGCAGCCGAAGAAGGTGAAACCGATTCTGTTACAGTAGGAATTATGGCAGATCCGGAGAATATGGGCCCCTGGTCAGGAATGTCCATGGGACGTATTGCAGTTCTTTTTACCACATATGAGTATCTGATCACCAGAGAAGACGGCGTTGCATATGGAGTACTTGCAAAGAGCTGGGACGAGGTAGATCCGAAAACTTATGATGTAGAGCTTTATGATTACATTCATGATGCAGAAGGAAATCCACTGACTGCTTCTGATGTTGTATTCAGCTTTGAATCTGCAATCGCAACAAAGAACTATGGAAAACTTTCCGTAATCGACAGTGTAACTGCAACAGATGATTATCATGTAGAGTTTAAATTTAACAAAGATCTGGAAATCGGAGAATTCGAGAACGTTATGCTGGAATGTGCCATTGTAACACAGGCAGCTTATGAAGCATCTCCAGACCAGATGGCAACCACACCTGTTGGAACCAGCGCATATCTGGTAGACAGCTATGTACCAGGTTCTGAGATCGTTATGAAAGATACCGGAGATTACTGGCAGACAGACGAATCACTGGTACATGGAACAAGTATCCATAATGTAGGAGAAATCCACTTCTCTGTAATCACAGAGGCTTCCCAGCATACCGTTGCACTTTATACAAACTCTGTAGACATTTCCAACGGTGTTCCGGATACAGATATTTCCAAATTTGAAGAGGGCGGCGAGTTCTCAGATGGAAATGCAGTCAGCGTTGTAATGGATAACCTGACTTATGACGTAGAGTACAATATGTCTGACAGTTCCGTATTTAAGGATGATGACAATCTCCGTCTGGCACTTGCTTATGCTATTGACAAAGATGGAATCAACGTAGGCGTATTTAATGGAAACGGAACAGCTGTAAAAGATTTCGCAAATGCAACTTATCCGGACTACAACAGCGAGTGGGACAGTGAAGATTATTATGATTATGATGTAGATAAAGCAAAAGAGTATCTGGAGCAGTCCAATTATGACGGTTCTACATTAAGACTGGAATACATCAATTCCGGAATGAACGAGATGATCTGTCAGATGCTTCAGGCTTACTGGGGACAGATTGGTGTAACCGTAGAACTGGTTGGTTATGATCAGATGATGGGCCAGCAGGAGCAGTACAATGCAGACGGATTTGACATTCTTCTGAAAACGACAGGTTCTACAGACTACATCGTAAATCAGTGGAAGCTCTGCTGGGATAAGAGAGATTATGAGTCCCTTACCGGCGGTGCTGCAAACTTTACCCAGGATGACCAGCTTCAGAGCCTGATGGAAGCAGCTTTAAGCACCGAGACCTATGGCCCTGAGAGCATTGAAGCATTTCATGATTATCTGGTTGAAAAATGCTATGGTTATGGCGTTGTAGAAGGACCGATCAACATCGTACATTCTGACAAGATTTCAGATGTAGCACTTGACATCCGTAACCAGATCCTTCCTGGAGCCTGCACTTACGCAAAATAAAAAGGGCACAGCCCTGGTCAGCCACCGTTTTACCCCAAAACGGTGGCCGTGCCAAAGGAAAGGAGTTCTTGGAATATGTGGAAATATACAGTAAAGCGTATTCTCTGGATGATCCCGGTACTTCTGGGAATCTCCATTGTAATTTTTACAATCATGTATTTTTGCCCTGGTGATCCGGCAGTTGCCATTCTCGGAAACGGTGCCACACCTGCGGCTATTGAAGCAAAACGTATTGAAATGGGTTTGGACAAGCCTTATCTTGTCCGTTTACTTTCTTATTTGAATCAGGTGTTTTTACATTTTGATCTTGGAACCTCTTATTTTCAGAATCAGTCTGTTATGTCCGGTATTTTATACAGACTTCCTTACACCTTTATCATCGCCCTGATCTGTATGCTTCTTCAGATCGTAATCGGTACACCACTTGGAATTACAGCAGCAGTACATCAGAACGGAATCGCAGACCGTATCTGCATGATCATTGCACTTGCAGGAGTTTCCATTCCTGGTTTCTGGCTTGCCATGATGCTGGTTCTGTTTTTCTCTGTAAAACTTGGATGGCTGCCACCATATGGCGTAGGCGGACTCCAGTATTTCATTCTTCCCTGTATTGCAAATGCTTTTGCCGGAATTGCATCCCAGGCAAGGCAGACACGCTCCAGTATGCTGGAGGTCATTCGTTCTGACTATATTGTGACCGCAAGGGCAAAAGGTCTGTCTGAGCGGGACATTCTTTATAAACATGCGCTTCCAAATGCATTGATCCCGATCATCACCGTAGTTGGAAATGGTATGGGAATGATGCTTGGCGGTACAGTAGTAATTGAGTCCGTATTCTCTATTCCGGGAATCGGAATGTATACCACATCTGCGATTAACAACCGTGATTACCCTATCGTTATGGGTGGTGTATTGTTCCTTGGAGCAGTATTCAGTCTGATCATGCTGCTGGTTGATATTATCTACGCATATGTTGATCCGCGTATCAAAGCACAGTATGAAGGACAGCAGAAAAGCTGGAAAAGGAGGAAAAAATAATGGCAGGCAGTGCAGCTGTTGCAGGACATGCAGCAAAGACAAGAAAAAAGAAAGAAAGCCAGTTCAGTCTGGTAATGAAGCGTCTTCGTAAAAACAAGCTGGCCATGGCCGGTCTGGTCATTATTCTTATATTATTTGCCGTAGCGCTTCTGGCACCATGGATCATGCCTTATGCATATGACGAGATGAACATGCTGGAACGTTTTTCCGGTCCTTCTTTCGCACATCTGTGTGGAACTGATGAAATGGGAAGAGATATTTTCAGCCGTCTTCTTTATGGAGCAAGAGCTTCCCTTTCCCTTGGATTTCTGGCAACGATCATTTCTACTGTAGTAGGAATGTTTATTGGTTCCATTGTTGGATATTTTGGTGGAATTGTAGATACTGTTGTAATGCGACTTGTGGATATCCTTCAGGCAATCCCTGGAATCCTTCTGGCAGTTGCAATTTCAGCCTGTCTGGGAAGCGGTTTTGTAAATACCATCATTGCCCTTTCCATAGGTGGAATTCCTATGACTGTAAGACTTCTTCGTGGTTCGATCATGGGGGTCCGTAAAATGGAATATCTGGAAGCAGCGCAGACTATCAACTGCTCTGTTCCAAGACTGATCATGAAACACATTCTTCCAAACAGTATTTCCCCGATCATTGTTTCGGTTACCATGGGAATCGGAAATACTATTCTGATGGCTGCATCCTTAAGCTATATCGGACTTGGTGTCCAGCCGCCTACACCGGAATGGGGTGCTATGCTTTCCGCAGCAAGAACTTATATGAGAGATTATCCTCATATGGTACTGTTTCCAGGACTTGCCATTGCACTTGTAGTTCTTTCCTTGAATATGCTGGGGGACGGACTTCGTGATGCACTGGATCCGAAACTGAAAAAATAGGAGGGACAAATCGTGAATACTCAAAAGAATACCACTCCTTTTATTGAAGTGAAAAATCTGACCGTACATTATACCTCTGAGGGAAAAGAAATCCATGCTGTGAATAATGTTTCTTTTTCCCTGGAAAAAGGGGAGACTTTAGGTCTGGTAGGAGAAACAGGTGCCGGGAAAACGACAATCGCCAAATCCATTCTGCGTATTCTTCCAGAGCCGCCTGCGCAGGTAGATGGAGGAGAAATCCTTCTTGAGGGAAAAAATCTTCTCCCTCTGGCAAATGAGGAAATGCGTAAAATCCGTGGAAAAAGAATTTCCATGATTTTCCAGGATCCTATGACAGCTTTAAATCCGGTTATGCGTGTAGGCGCACAGATCGCAGAAGGAATTGCCCTTCATGAACATGCTTCCAAGAAAGAAGCAGAAGAAAAGGCAAAAAGAATGCTGGAAATGGTTGGAATTCCAGGTTCCAGATTCCGTGATTACCCACATCAGTTTTCCGGTGGAATGAAACAGCGAGTTGTAATCGCCATGGCACTGGCCTGCAGCCCGGATCTTCTTCTGGCTGATGAACCTACCACTGCTTTGGATGTGACCATTCAGGCCCAGGTTCTGGATATTATCAAAAATCTCCAGAAGGAGTTAAATACAGCTATGATCATGATCACACATGACCTGGGAATCGTTGCAGAGGTATGTGACAATGTAGCTGTTGTATATGCAGGTGAAATTGTGGAATACGGAAGCAAAGAGGAAATCTTTGACCATCCTACACATCCTTATACGATCGGTCTGTTTGGTTCTCTTCCGGATATCCATTCGGATGTAAAACGGCTTTCCCCTATCGCAGGAATGCCGCCGGATCCAAGTAATCTGCCATCTGGCTGTGCTTTTTCACCAAGATGTCCTTATGCATCTGAAGAATGTAAGAAGGCAGCAGTAGATTTAACAGGGCTTGGCGGTACCCATGTATGCAGATGCATAAAGGCTGCAAAGCCTGTCCAAAGTAAGGCATGAAGCAGAAAGGAGAATAGAGATGTCAGAGAATCTGATGGAAGTAAAACATCTGAAAAAATATTTTGAAACTCCTAAGGGAATGCTTCACGCAGTAGATGATGTGACTTTTTCTATAGGAAAAGGAAAGACAATGGGAGTGGTTGGAGAGTCTGGCTGCGGAAAATCCACTCTGGGACGAACCCTGATCCACTTATACGAAAGCACAGACGGACAGATTTTCTTCAACGGAGAGGATATTACCCATGTGCATAAACATAAGCTTCACCAGTTAAGAGAGCAGATGCAGATCATTTTCCAGGATCCGTTTGCTTCCCTGAATCCAAGAATGACCGTAGAGGAAACCATACGTGAACCGTTGGAGCTTTCTGGAAAATTCAAAAAAGGAGAGCTGAGTGACGAGACAGACCGCATTATGGAGATGGTAGGAATTGATGAACGTCTCAGGTATGCATATCCTCATGAGCTGGACGGAGGAAGAAGACAGAGAGTAGGAATTGGCCGTGCACTTGCACTGGATCCTGCCTTTGTAGTCTGTGACGAGCCGGTTTCCGCACTGGATGTTTCCATTCAGGCACAGGTTCTGAACCTGCTGCAGGATCTGCAGGAAAAATCAGGCGTCACTTATATGTTTGTTACCCATGACCTGTCTGTAGTAAAGCACATTTCCGATAACATCTGTGTTATGTACCTGGGACAGCTTGTGGAAACCACAACTTCCAAGGAACTGTTTGACAGACCGTTACATCCATATACCAAGGCTCTGCTTTCAGCAATTCCTTCCGTTGACATTCATCATCAGAAACAGAGAATCATTCTGAAAGGAGAAATCGTTTCTCCGATCGAGCCGAAACCGGGCTGCCGTTTTGCGGCAAGATGTCCTTATGCAACAGAAAAGTGTCATCAGCCACAGGAGCTTCGGGAAGTTTCCAAGGACCATTTTGTATCATGCTGCAGAGTGGAAGAAATTAATTCTTAAATGAACCAGGAGAGAAAAAATGGGCAGATACTATCAGAAATATTTTGAGGATTATGAGGAAGATCGGGTTTCGAACAAACGTGGAAACGGAACCCATCTTCAGTATACCTATAAGGGATTTTATTACAGACAGGAGCTTACTCCGGTTATGCAGGCACTTCTCCGGGTGTGTTATGTGGTACTCTTTGGTCTGGAACTGTACTTTTTTGCAAAAGCAGGAACCAAGGGACTTTACTGCAACTTAAATCCGGCGATAGCTCTGCTTCAGGCTTTTAGCATGCTGGGGTATGTATGGCTTGGCTGGATCCTTTTCTTTTATGTATCTGCACCAAGAGATATGACCATTTACAAGTACAAAAGTACCGCTCTTCAGCTTCAAAAGGCACAGAAGCTTTCAGTTGGCTTATCCCTCACCATGCTTCTTGTGGCTGTGGGAATAACAGTGGCTTATAATGGTTTTTCTTCTAACCTGGTGAAAGATCTGCAGGAGTATATCCTGGTAGCAGTTCTTGGGATTTTATGGTTGTATACGGAAAAAAGTATGCGATACAAAAAAATATATAATTCCCAGAAGGGAATGTAAGGAGGGGCTGTATGAAAGCTGGCGCAGGAAAATCAGAAATTATACTGGCTGAAGAATATTTGGAAATAGAGGATTTTGCTGTCATCCACAGAACCCTGAATGCGCGCGCGGTTGTGATCCAAAGCGGGCAGACTGTGGTGCTGCTGTCCCTTGAGATAACGTCTATGCCAGATGAGGAAACTTATGCGATCCGTAAGAAAATTGCAGAAAATTATCCGGTTGAGGAGGATCATGTGTGGGTATGCGTTACACACACTTTTTCCGCACCTCATTTATTGCCGGATTTTATTTTAAAAGATCCGGAGAGAATTGCAGAAAAAGCAAAATACCGGGAAGAACTGATAAGAGCTTCCCTGGAGGCAGTTGGAAAAGGCTTTGCAGGCCTTCAGAACGCTACTATGGGAATTGGAGATGGCTATAGTCTGATAAACTGTAACCGTGATGTACAGCTGGAGGACGGCTGGTGGGTAGGAACCGGAGGTCCGGGGCTTTGCGACCATAAAGTCTCTGTTGTACGTATTAACAAAGAAGATGGAAAGCCTATGGCTGCTGTCTTCCATTATGGACTACAGTCATCTGTGCTTGACGGTTCTGCGTTAAGTGCAGGAGGAAAGGCAGTAAGTCCGGATGTTGCAGGAATTGCCTGCGACTATGTGGAAAAGAACACAGGAGATGATGGTTTTGTTGCGCTGTACCTGATCGGGGCAGCAGGAGATCAGGCTCCGGTAGAAAAAGCAGTTATGGAAACCTTTGTCCGTGGAGAAAAAATCCGGACAGACCGGCGGGAAGAGGGCTTTGGAATCTGTGAAAAGCTTGGCAACAGCCTGGGAGAGACTGTATGCCAGATAACCGGACAGATCACATGTGAAGAAATGATGCAGGAACTGGAATTTGGAAAGACAGAGTTTTTGGTGCCAGGAAAGGAAATGGAACGGGAACTGAAAAAACTGCATCCAATGAAAACACCAGAATACATTCCGGCAAAAGATAAAGTGACGACAGTAGAGGCGATCTGCCTGGGAAATCTGGCGCTGGTCGGTGTGAAACCGGAGCTGAACTGCAAAAGCGGGATTGCGCTTCGGACTTTTTCCCCATATCGCCATACCCTGGTATGCACCATGGTAAATGGCGGAGCCAAGTATATGGCAGAGCGCGACGCTTATGATAACAGCAAATATGAAGCGATGAATTCTCCTTTTGGAAACGGGGCTGCTGAGATTTTGCTAAGGAAAGCACTTGGACTTCTGGAAGAAATGAAAGGATGAAACATATATGACGGAAAAGAACTACACTAGGGAAGACATAGACAAGGCATGCATGCAGGCAGTGAACCGGTTTAACCAGTTTGAATTTCAGGTCCCGGATGTTCCTGGTGAGGAGACAGGACGCAAATTGGCATACAATTTATATGTTCCGGAAAATATGCAGGCCGGGGAAACCTATCCTTTGGTTTTGTTTATCCATGACATGGGCAGCTGTTCAGAGGATGTGACCAGAACCCTTACCCAGGGAAAAGGCGCGACAGTATGGGCGACCAGCTACTGGCAGAATCGGCAGCCGTGTTTTGTACTGGCTCCTTGTTATCCCAGACAGGCTGCTGATGATGATTTTCGGGTGACTTGGGAGGCGGATGCTACCATAGAACTGGTAAAAGAGGTGCTGCGCCTGCAACCATCTGTAGATGAAAAGAGAATTTACGGAACCGGACAGTCTATGGGATGTATGATGCTGATGGAGCTGATGCTTCGCAATCCGGGATTTTTCGGCGGATGTTTTCTGGTGGCAGGACAGTGGAATCCTAAGACCTGTGGTGCACTGAAAAAAGAAAATATCTGGGCGCTTGTTTCGGAAAAGGATTTTAAAGCCTTTCCTATTATGGGAGACTGCATGAAGCAGATTGAAGAAAATGGCGGAAGAGTTACCAGAGGAAGCCTGGATGCAAAAGCACCATTGCCGGAGCAGAACAGGAAGGTAAGAACACTTGTCGGATCTGGAGAGCATATCTTTTTTACCTGGTTTGAGGGAGATTCCGTATTGGAAGAACTGGAAGATATCAAGCCCTGGTTTTACCATATGGCAACCTGGCCGCAGGCTTATAATCTGGAGGCGATTGGAGACTGGCTGTTTGCGCAGCGAAGAAGCCCTATTGATTTTTTATGTAAACATCATATTCTGCTGGAGCATGAGGATGGAAGCCGCCAGCCTATGGATGTGTCTTTTTTCCAATCAGAAAAGATCGCACCGGGAACCTGGCAGATCTTAAGTGATGGCGATTATTCTTATCTGGTAGAGGGGGAAAATGAGGCGCTTGTAATTGATTCCGGTTATGGATGTGGCAATCTCCGCGCATACTGTCAGAGCCTGACAGACAAACCGGTAAAACGAATTGCCAATACCCACGACCATTTTGATCATACGGCAAATAACAGTTATTTTGATTGTGCCTATATGTCCGCAGAGACAAAAAAACTGGCAACCATTCCATTTCCAAGCTTTGAGGGAATCTGTTTCCCAAGATCTTATCCGGTGCAGGTGATTGACGAAGGCTATGTATTTGATCTTGGAGGAAGGCATCTTACCACCTTCAAGATTCCAGACCATGCAGTAGGAAGTCTTGCTTTTTTGGACGACCAGGAGGGAATCCTGTTCTGTGGAGATGAGCTTTGCATGCCTTTTGGAAAGCCGGTGAACGGCAGCGTTGAGTATGTACATGACCTGCTTCTGAAGCTTTGGAAGCACAAGGAAGAGATCAAGGTTCTTTATGGCGGTCCGGGAAAGGGAGAAACACGTATCATCGGACAGCTGCTGGAAAATATGGAATATATCATGGCTGGCCATGAGGGGCAGAAAATGCAGCCGGAGCCTGGAAAGGATGCCGGCAAAAAAAACCAGGGAAGTGAGCCTGTTGTTTATCAGCGCCGCCTGCCTCATCCGCCAGATCGTCACCAGGATGATCCGGCAGATGCTATTTATAAAAGGATTATGGATTATGCAGGAATTTGCGTAATTTATGACATTCGGAGAGTAAAAGAAATTAAATAATCGTAAAGTGTAAAAAACAGATCTCATTGAGGTCTGTTTTTTTACATTGATTTTACTTTTTAAAGCTAGTGCATTTTACAGAAGGACAGTAAGATACAACTGTAATCGCGAGAGAGAGAAAAAACATAAGGACCGCGAAGAAAAGGAGATTATTAATCATGAAAAAAGGTTTAGCAGTAGCAATGGCGGCATTATTAGGAGTAGCAACAATGGGAACAACAGTTATGGCAGCAGCTTCCGGAGATATCACAATCTGCTCCAGAGAAGACGGATCCGGTACAAGAGGTGCATTCATTGAACTATTTGGAATTGAAGAAAAAGACGCAGATGGAAATAAAGTAGACAATACAACAGAAGCAGCAAAGATCACAAACAGCACATCCGTTATGTTAAGCACAGTAGCACAGGACGTAAATGCAATCGGATATGTATCTCTTGGTTCTCTGGATGACAGTGTAACAGCATTAAAAATCGACGGAGCAGAGGCAACAGCAGAAAACATTGAATCCGGAGATTACAAAGTAGTTCGTCCATTCAACATTGCAACAAAGGATGATGTAAGCGAAGCGGCACAGGATTTCATTACATACATCATGAGCGCAGACGGACAGCAGATCATTGAAGACAATGGATACATCGCTGTAGGCGACAAACCTGCATATGAAGCAGCTGACGTAGAAGGAAAAGTTGTAGTAGCTGGATCATCTTCTGTAACACCAGTTATGGAGAAGCTTGCTGAAGGCTACAAGGCAGTAAATGACAAAGTTGATATTGAGGTTCAGCAGAGTGATTCTACAACTGGTATGACATCTGCAATTGACGGACTTTGCGATATCGGTATGGCATCCCGTGATTTAAAAGACAGCGAGACTGAGGCTGGTCTTACCGCAACTGTTATCGCAAAAGATGGTATCGCTGTAATCGTAAACAACGACAGCGGTGTTGAGGAACTTACCAGCGAGCAGGTAAAAGATGTTTACACAGGCAACATCACAACCTGGGAAGACCTTACAAAATAATAAGAAATAAAGTCACTGTTCACAAAAAACATCTTGCGGAATGCTACCAGTGAATAGTAAAGAAATAAAGTACCTTTACAGTTACGAAACAAGAAACAGAAATAAGGAATCCTGCAAAGCCCGTCAAAAGTTTTGCAGGATCCAAATTTTCCGAATAAAAAAGGAACTTACTTTATATGAAATCGATCAATGAAACTGTAATGAAATTTGTATTCCTCGCAGCGGCCTGTACCTCCGTATTAGCCGTTGCATTAATCTGCATTTTCCTGTTTGCAAACGGAATCCCGGCAATGGCGAAGATTGGTCTGCCAGATTTTCTGTTTGGAATGAAATGGAAGCCGTCCAATGGACTGTATGGAATTTTTCCATTCATTCTGGGAAGTATTTATGTAACAGCAGGGGCAATTGTGGTGGGAGTTCCAACAGCTCTTCTGCTTGCAATCTTCCTTGCATTTTATTGTCCGAAAAAGCTGTATGCACCATTAAAGGCAATGGTAAACCTCCTTGCAGGAATACCATCTGTTGTATATGGATTTTTCGGTTTGACAGTGTTTGTCCCGCTGCTTCGACAGCTTACCGGTCATGATGGAAGTACCATGCTGACAGCTTCCGTGCTTCTTGGAATTATGATCCTTCCAACGGTAACCGGCGTTGCAGAACCAGCCTTAAAAAGTGTTCCCACAAGTTATTATGAAGGGGCACTGGCACTTGGAGCAACCCACGAAAAAAGTGTGTTTGGCACTGTTTTCCCGGCTGCAAAATCCGGTGTATTAGCTGGCGTGGTTCTTGGAATCGGACGTGCCATTGGTGAGACGATGGCAGTGATCATGGTAGCTGGAAACCAGACCTGGATGCCCCAGGGACTGTTCAAAGGACTTCGAACCATGACCGCAAATATTGTAATTGAAATGGGCTATGCAACCGATCTTCACAGGGAAGCGCTGATTGCTACAGGTGTTGTACTTTTCGTATTCATCCTGATTATCAACCTGTGTGTATCAGCCCTGAAAAGGAGAGCAGAAGATGAGTAAAAGTAAATTATCCTATTGGAAAAATCATCCTGGTTCTGCCATCCTGAGGCTCCTGGTATGGTTCTCTGCAATTATTACAGTTGCAGTTATGGCATTTCTCGTTGGTTTTATTCTGATAAAAGGTGTCGGAAATCTTACCCCAGACTTATTTGCACTAGAATACAATTCCGACAATGCTTCTCTTATGCCGGCACTGATCAATACCTTGATTATCACCCTGTTATCTCTGGTGATCGCGGTGCCATTTGGAATTTTTGCAGCAATCTATCTGGTTGAATATGCAAAAAAAGGAAGCAAGCTGGTTAAGGTCATCCGTCTTACAACAGAAACCCTTCAGGGAATCCCGTCCATTATCTTCGGTCTGTTCGGTCTTCTGTTTTTCAGTACCGCCCTCCATTGGGGATATTCCCTTCTGGCTGGCGCAATGACATTGGTGATCATGATCCTGCCGCTGATCATCCGTACCACAGAAGAGGCACTTATGGGTGTGCCGGATGCGTACAGGGAAGCTTCCCTTGGCCTTGGGGCAGGAAAGCTCCGTACCGTTTTCAAAGTGGTACTTCCAAGTGCAATTCCTGGAATCCTTTCTGGTGTAGTACTTGCAACTGGACGTATTGTTGGTGAGACTGCAGCCCTGATTTATACTGCCGGTTCTGTGGCAAAGGTTCCATCTAACCTGATGGGATCCGGACGTACCCTGGCTGTACACATGTATGTACTTTCCAGTGAGGGACTTTACATGGATCAGGCTTATGCCACAGCGGTTATTCTGCTGATCTTCGTACTTGTGCTGAACTGGGTATCCGGTTTCTGTGCAAAGCATTTAAGCAAAGCCACAAACGGACAGTAGTAGGAAAAGAGGAGAATTATGGGTAAAATAGATGTAAAAAATATGGATCTGTACTATAGCAGTTTCCATGCCTTGAAAAATATTAATCTGGAGATTCCGGAAAAGAAGATTACCGCGTTCATTGGTCCAAGCGGCTGCGGAAAATCCACATTGCTGAAATCCTTAAATCGTATGAACGATCTTGTGGAAGGCTGTAAGATCACAGGCGATATTTGTCTGGACGGTGAGGATATTTATGGTGACATTGATGTAAACCTTCTTAGAAAACGTGTTGGAATGGTTTTCCAGAAACCAAATCCTTTTCCAATGAGCATTTATGATAACATTGCATATGGACCTCGTACTCATGGAATTCATTCCAAGGAAAAACTGGACGATATCGTAGAGCGTGCTCTTCGAAATGCTTCTATCTGGGATGAGGTAAAGGACCGGTTGAAAAAGAGCGCCCTGGGTATGTCTGGCGGACAGCAGCAGAGACTTTGCATTGCAAGAGCTCTTGCAGTAGAGCCGGAGGTACTTCTTATGGATGAGCCTACCTCTGCACTTGATCCAATTTCAACATCCCACATTGAGGATCTGGCGTTGGAATTAAAAGACCGTTACACCATCGTGATCGTAACTCACAACATGCAGCAGGCAGCCCGTATTTCTGACAAGACTGCATTTTTCCTGCTGGGTGAGATTATTGAATATAACGATACTACAGAACTGTTTTCCAGACCACAGAACAAGAAAACAGAAGAGTATATTACAGGGAGGTTTGGTTGATATGAGAGATGTGTATACCGCAAAGCTCTCCAGGCTTTCAGATGAGGTCCTGGAAATGGGAAATCTGTGCGGTCAGGCCATCATGAAGACCTGTCAGCTTCTGGCAAGCGTGGAGGTCCGTGAGGCTGCCACAAAGGAGATTGGAAGAATTGAGAAGGAGATTGACGACAAAGAGCACAATATTGAGGCTCTGTGCATGCAGCTTCTTCTGAAGCAGCAGCCAGTTGGCACTGACCTTCGCAAAATTTCTGCAGCTCTTAAGATGGTAACGGATATGGAGCGGATCGGTGACCAGGCAACAGATATTGCGGAGATTCTGAACACAGGCAGCGTTCATGTACCAGTAACTGCTATTCCACTTCAGGAAATGGCAGATTATGCCATGCATATGGTAAATGACAGTGTTGCCGCTTATGTAGAGGGAAAAAGTGACCTGGCAAAAAAGGTGATCAGCAGTGATGATATTCTGGACAATCTTTTCAATAAAGTAAGAAATGCGTTGGATCAGAACACCATGGGCTTTTCCAGTGACGAGGTTCTTGACCTTCTGATGATCTCTAAATACTATGAGCGAATTGGCGACCACGCCACCAACATCGGGGAGTGGGCAGAGTTTTCTGTAGACGGAATTCATAGAAACGGAGACAGCATCAGCGATCTGTTTAATCCGGATTCCTTATAATAAGATTAGAGCGTGTTTGAAAAATCATTTCCGCAATCTGCACGCCCCACTTTGCGGGAGATTTCACCCGAATTCGGTTGCCGTAGCCCGCTACGGCGCCCTCATCCGAGCGAAATCTCCCACAAATTGTGACGCACATCTTGCAGAAAGCCTTTTTCAAACACGCTCTAGAACAAAGACAGGGGCAAACACGTTTTGCCTCTTTTTAGCAAGAAAAAGAACCTTGTCTGACTGGCTAAAAGCATCGTATCAGACAAGGCTCTATGTTTTTCAGGAGAGGAATTCTTTCTTTTATTTTATCTTATTCGTAATTTTTATGTTTTTTAAAGAAATCCTTTGTTTCCTTTACGACTACACCGCTTAAAGCAAGTAGCGCAATCAGGTTAGGGAAGGCCATCAGGGCATTGAAGATATCTGCAATGTTCCAGACAGCAGCAACAGTCATGTACGGTCCGAAGAAGACGCAGATGATATATAACCAACGGTAAGTCTTTACTGCAGTCATGTTGCGGTTGAAAAGGTATTCCAGGCAGCGCTCACCGTAATAATCCCATCCGAGGATGGTTGTGAATGCGAAGAATACCAGGCACAGCATAAGAGCAAAGGAGGCAAACTGTGCAGGGAAGGGAAGTCCCTTCTGGAAAGCTGCAGTAGTAATCGCAACACCTTCAAGTCCTGTATTCCAGGTTTCGGTAATGACAATGGAAAGACCTGTCATGGTACAGATTACAATGGTATCAATAAAAGTACCGGTCATGGAAACAAGTCCCTGGCGAACCGGTTCCTTTGTCTGAGCGGCAGCTGCAGCAATAGGAGCGCTACCAAGACCAGACTCGTTTGAGAAAATACCGCGGGCAATACCTTTCTGCATTGCCACAACCATGGTTCCCATGGTACCGCCTGCAAGGGCACTTCCGTTGAAGGCTGTTTTTACAATTGTAGCGATGGCACCAGGAACTGCAGTAATATTTGTGATCACAATGATCAGTGCAAGTGCAACATAAAGAACCGCCATAAATGGAACGATAATCTGGGAAACCTTTGCAATACGCTGAATACCGCCAAGAACTACAAGTCCTACACATAAGGTAAGAATCAGGCAGGCGATTACAGTTGCCCAGGAGTATGTATTTCCCAAAAGGGAAACGGTGTGTACGGTATCTGGGTCAAAGAAGTTCTTTACTGCAGAAGCAATACCGTTTACCTGAGTAAAGGTACCAATTCCGAAAAGACCGACTCCGGCTCCAAAGAATGCAAAAATTTTCGCAAGCCATCTCCACTGTTTTCCCATACCATTCTCAATATAATAAAATGGTCCGCCAAGAACGTGTCCGTCCTTGTCGATGGTACGGTATTTGATGGCCAGAAGTCCTTCTGCATATTTGGTTGCCATTCCGAAGAATGCAGCAACGATCATCCAAAACAGGGCTCCGGGTCCGCCAGCAGCAATAGCAGTGGCAACACCTACGATGTTACCGGTTCCGATAGTTGCGGACAAAGCTGTGCAGAGCGCACCAAAGCTTGTGACTTCACCTTCGCCGCCTTCTTCATTTTTTACCATGAATTTCAGTGCTTTTCCAAGATGTCTTACCTGTAAAAAGCCTAACCGAACGGTTAAAAGGAATCCTGTGATCAGGATCAGAATGATTAACGGAAGTCCCCAGACTACTCCGTCAAACCAGGTGATAAAGTTGTTGATTTGTGTAAACATGTTCTCTTTCCTCCATCCTTTTGCCTGAGAGATTAACAGCATTACAAATGCTGCGTACACCTTCGGCGCTCTTCCATAAATTTTTTTGAAGAGACTCTCCTGAGTTACGAAAAACCTGCCTATACATTTTTTTATAAAATGTACGAGCGTGACGGCCATTCGTACTGTGTAGAAACACACTAACACATAGAGTATCATATACGATCATAAATTTCAATGAAAATGTTAGAAAAATATTTTGTTTTGACAAGAAAAATATTTGCCTTCACTTCATTGCAGCGCGGGAGCGTGTTTGGTAAATCATTTCCGCAAACTGCTGGCATCATAAAATGAAACAGTTGACATGCATTTTCATATATGCTATGCTTATGAAGATTTTGAAAGACAAAGAAAGAGTCTTTTCAAAGCAATTATTTTGGATCACTCCATTTGGGGTTAAGGCCATACGGACAGCCGGGTCCACTGCCGCTGATGGTAACTTTGGTTGCCTTATTGATTGAGTTAGAAGCTCAAATTTTATAAGTTGGTTCCTTTGATAACCGTCATGCGCCTGTTGCGCAGACTTGTGAAACGGTCAATAAGAGTAGTAAAAGTATGATTGCTATATAGACTCTGACATATATCATCCGGATTTCTATTTTATGTAAATACGAGGATTCCTGTATTTATTATAAGTCAATGGAGATAGAATCGGGAAGAATGATCCAAGCAGGTTTGCGGTTTTGAGGCAGCCTGCTTTTTTTGTGTAATAGAAAATCCCGTTGGAATTTCCTATTATATAAAAAGCCCTGCCGGGCAGGATTCCACTGCAGCGGAAGAGCAGATGGCGCTCGAAGCGCCCCTTTGCAGGCGGAGAATCCTGCAAAAAGGATTCTTTATACAGACAAAGGAACTGGAAATGGAGACGCAATGAACAGAACTCGTTTTAAACTGGACCAGAATCGTGCACCAATTCACGAGGCTCTGGAAAATTTCCGGCGCATGAGGGTGGTACCCTTCGATGTGCCAGGACATAAAAGAGGAAGAGGAAATCCGGAGCTTACTGAGTTTCTGGGGCAGAAATGTGTAGGCGTGGATGTAAACAGCATGAAGCCGCTTGATAATCTCTGTCATCCTGTTTCTGTGATCCGGGAGGCAGAAGAACTGGCAGCAGATGCCTTTGGAGCAGCTCACGCCTTTCTCATGGTTGGCGGAACTACAAGCTCTGTACAGACCATGGTGTTAACTGCCTGTAAGAGGGGAGACGAGATCATCCTTCCCCGCAATGTTCACAGAAGCGTGCTGAATGCGCTGGTTCTGTGCGGAGCAATTCCGGTTTATGTGAATCCGGAAGTAGATCAGAGACTTGGAATCTCTCTTGGAATGCGCCGTGAACAGGTGGCAAAGGCAATTAAGGAGCATCCCAATGCAGTGGCTGTGCTGGTAAACAATCCCACCTATTATGGAATTTGCAGTGATCTTCGTGCAATTGTGCGGATGGCTCATGAAGCAGGAATGCTGTGTCTGGCAGATGAAGCCCATGGGACTCATTTTTATTTTGGAGGAGGTCTGCCAGTTTCGGCAATGGCAGCTGGTGCAGATATGGCATCTGTATCCATGCATAAAAGCGGTGGAAGCCTGACCCAGTCCAGCCTTCTTCTGACTGGACCTGACGTCCATGCCGGATATGTCCGTCAGATTATCAACCTGACCCAGACTACCTCTGGAAGCTATCTTCTGATGTCAAGTCTTGACATTTCCCGGCGGAATCTTGCACAGCGCGGACGTCAGATTTTCCACCAGGTAGCAGATATGGCAGAATATGCAAGGGAAGAGATTAACGCCATTGGCGGCTATTACGCATTTGGAAAAGAACTGGTGAATGGAGATTCGGTTTTTGATTTTGACATTACGAAATTAAGTGTACATACCCTGGATATCGGACTTGCAGGAATTGAGGTTTACGACATTCTGAGAGATGAATATGATATTCAGATCGAATTTGGTGATATTGGAAATATTCTGGCTTATCTGTCAATTGGAGACCGTGCCCAGGAAGTAGAGCGGCTGGTAAGTGCCCTTGCGGAAATCCGCAGGCGTTTCCAGAAGGATAAATCAGGATTGCTGGATCAGGAATATATTGATCCCCAGGTAGTAACAAGCCCTCAGGAAGCGTTTTATGCAGAAAAATGCAGCCTTCCTCTCCGGGAAACGGAAGGAAAGGTATGCAGTGAATTTGTAATGTGTTATCCCCCGGGAATTCCAATTCTGGCTCCAGGAGAGCGGATCACCCCGGAAATCCTGGATTATATTGAATATGCCAAGGCAAAAGGATGTAACATGACAGGTCCGGAAGATCCGGATATATTACGGTTAAATGTGCTGGAGCATGTTTGAAGTTACTGTGAACGGAGTGAACAGTAACTGTTTGAAAAAGGCTGTCTGCAAATTGTGACACACATTTTGCGGGAATAATTTTAAAACACACTCTGGCAGGGAGGTAAAGAAAATGGAAATGTGGTTTTCGGAATTTCATACACCGGATGTAAAACATAGTATCCGGGTAAACCGTCAGCTCTACTCAAGGCAGAGCGACTATCAGCGAATTGATATTTTTGAGACACCGGAATTTGGCAGGGTTCTTACACTGGATGGCAATGTAATGCTCACGGAACGTGACGAATTTATTTATGACGAAATGATTACCCATGTACCTATGGCTGTTCACAAAGAAGCCAGGGATATTCTTGTAATCGGAGCAGGAGACGGCGGAGTTGTACGTGAACTGACAAGATATGACCGTGTTCGTCATATTGATCTGGTAGAGATGGATCCCATGGTAGTGGAAGCCTGCCGTGCCTATCTTCCGGGAAATGCCTGCAGGCTTGATGACAGGAGAGTGCATCTTCATTACGAAAATGCATTGAAATTTATCCGACGCTGTGAAAATAAATATGACCTTATCATCGTGGATTCTTCCGATCCTTTTGGCCCTTCGGAAGGCTTGTTTACCCGAGAATTTTATGGAAACTGTTATAATGCGCTGAAAGAGGATGGAATCATGGTCAATCAGCAGGGAAGTCCTTTTTATTCTGAGGACGCCCATGCCATGCAGCGCAGTCACAAAAGAATTGCCAGTACGTTCCAGATCAGTCGTGTTTATCAGGCACATATTCCTACCTTTGCTGCCGGCTACTGGCTGTTTGGTTTTGCAAGCAAAAAGTACCATCCGGTGGATGATCTGGATCCAGAGGCATGGAACGCCCTGAATCTTCGCACCCGTTACTATACCACAAGGCTTCACAGAGGCGCCTTTTATCTTCCGGCTTTTCTGGAGGAAATGCTTCAGGAGGTGGAGGACTGATTTATGATTTTACCTAATATTGAGAATTTTATCGGCTGTGACAGCAGCTTTGAGGAAGCAGGGATTGTTCTTTACGGAGCGCCCTTTGATTCTACCACAAGCTTTCGACCTGGAGCCAGGTTCGGCCCTTCTGCCATTCGTCATGAAAGCTTTGGACTGGAAACCTACAGCCCTTATCAGGACCGCGACCTTACAGATATTCAGGTATTTGACAGTGGAGATCTGGAGCTTTGCTTCGGCAGCAGTGAAATGGCACTTGCGGATATACAGAATCGTGCCGGGGAAATTCTGGAAGCAGGAAAGATACCCTTGCTTTTAGGCGGTGAGCATCTGGTGACACTGGCGGCTGTAAAAGCCGCAGCCAGAAAATATCCAGGACTTCATATTATTCATTTTGATGCCCACGCAGATTTAAGGGATGATTATCTTGGTGCTCGTTTAAGCCATGCGTGTGTCATTCGCAGATGCCATGATATTCTGGGAGATGGACGGATCCATCAGTTTTGCATCCGAAGTGGGGAAAGAGAAGAATTCCGGTTTGCAAAGGAACATACAGATTTTCATCCCTTTACCTTTGAAGGCTTGGAAGAGACCATACAGGAATTGGACAGAGAGCAGGTTCCAGTATATTTTACCATTGATCTGGATTGCCTGGATCCATCCGTATTTCCGGGAACCGGTACACCGGAGGCGGGAGGTGTAAGCTTCCTTGAGCTTCTTGCGGCTATCCGGAAGGTATCAAAATTAAATATTGTGGGAGCGGATGTCAATGAGCTGGCACCTATGCTGGATCCAAGCGGTGTTTCCACAGCCACAGCATGTAAGGTGGTCAGGGAACTGCTGCTGGCAGTGGCGAAATAAAAACAGCTGCGATAGTGAATTATAAAAAAGGAGATAAAAAATATGAGCAGAGTACTTGTAATCGGCTGCGGCGGAGTAGCCAGTGTAGCAATCCAGAAATGCTGTCAGGCAGATGAGGTATTTACAGAACTGTGTATTGCAAGCAGGACAAAAGAAAAATGTGATGCCCTTGCCCGGAAGCTGGAGGGAAAAACAAAAACAGTTGTTACCACAGCAAAGGTAGATGCAGATGATGTAAACCAGCTGATCCAGCTGATCAATAGTTACAAACCGGATCTGGTAATGAACATTGCACTTCCATACCAGGATCTGACAATTATGGATGCCTGTCTGGCATGTGGCGTAAACTATATGGATACGGCAAATTATGAGCCAGAAGATACCGATGATCCGGAATGGCGGGCTATTTACGAAAAACGCTGTAAGGAAGCTGGATTTTCCGCATATTTTGATTATTCCTGGCAGTGGGCATACCGGAAGAAATTTGAAGAGGCAGGACTTACTGCACTTCTTGGCTGCGGCTTTGACCCGGGCGTTACACAGGCATACTGTGCATATGCATTAAAGCATGAGTTTGACCAGATTGATACCATTGATATTCTGGACTGCAACGGAGGAGACCATGGGTATGCATTTGCAACCAACTTTAACCCGGAGATCAACCTTCGTGAGGTAAGCGCTCCTGGAAGCTACTGGGAGAATGGACATTGGGTGGAAATTCCTCCGATGGCCATTAAGCGGGAATATGATTTTGACCAGGTTGGCGATAAGGATATGTATCTTCTTCATCACGAGGAAATCGAGTCCCTTGCCCAGACAATTCCGGGAGTAAAGAGAATTCGTTTCTTTATGACCTTTGGACAGAGCTATCTGGATCACATGCGTTGTCTGGAGGATGTGGGAATGCTTTCTACTACCCCGATCAACTATAACGGACAGGAAATTGTTCCCATCCAGTTTTTGAAGGCACTTCTTCCGGATCCGGCAAGCCTTGGTCCCCGTACCAAAGGTAAAACCAATATTGGCTGTATTTTCACCGGAGTAAAGGATGGACAGGAGAAAACCTACTATATTTATAATATTTGTGACCATCAGGAATGCTATAAGGAGGTTGGAAGCCAGGCAATCAGCTACACGACAGGTGTTCCAGCCATGTGTGGGGCATTAATGATGCTTACTGGAAAATGGATTCGTCCAGGAGTGTATACAGTAGAAGAATTTGACCCGGATCCGTTCCTGGAGGCACTTGACAAATACGGACTTCCACGCAGTGAAAATCATAATCCGGAGCTGGTTGATTAATGGAAAAAACAGATACAAGACCACCCTTTGCAGCATCCGGCGGAGTTATTCCGCCGGAATTCCGGAAAATCAAGACGCCTTGTTATGTTCTTGACGAAACAGCGCTTATAAAAAATGCAGAATTAATGGGAAAGATCGCCAAAAGAACAGGATGTAAAATGCTTCTGGCGCAGAAGGCTTTCAGCAATTATGACTGCTATCACCTTCTGGAGCCTTATCTGGCTGGAACAGAAGCAAGTGGACTGTACGAAGCAAGGCTTGGCGCCCAGGAGATGCCAGGAAAAGAGGTACATGTATTTTGTGCCGGATACCGTGAGGATGAATTTGAAGAGCTGCTTTGCTTTGCAGATCATATAGTGTTTAACTCACCCTCCCAGCTTCTCCGATTTGGAAAAAGAGCGAAGCAGGCAGGAAAAAGCGTAGGGCTCAGGATCAATCCGGAATGCTCTACCCAGGAAGGACATGAAATTTATGATCCCTGTGCCCCAGGCAGTCGTATGGGTACCACGAGAGCACAGTGGGAGGCTGCTGTGAAAATGCATCCGGATCTGACCGGATTATTGGATGGTATTCACTTTCACACCCTTTGCGAGCAGGATTCCTCTGATCTGGAAACCACTCTTGCAGCGGTGAAGGTGAAATTCGGAGATCTGATTTCTCAGGTAAAATGGCTGAACCTGGGAGGAGGACATCATATTACAAGACCAGGTTATGATATTGCACGGCTTGAAAAGTGCATTGAGGCGGCAAAGGAAGAATGGAAGGTGGATATTTACCTGGAGCCTGGAGAGGCATGGGCTTTAAATGCCGGATTCTTTCTGACAACCGTGCTGGATGTGCTGCAAAACGGTGATACCCGGCTTGCAATTTTGGATGGAAGTGCTGCATGTCATATGCCGGACGTTCTGGAAATGCCTTACCGTCCACCCCTTCTTGGAGCAGGGGAGCCAGGAGAGAATGCCGTTACCGTCCGTCTTGGAGGACCAACCTGCCTGTCCGGGGATGTTATAGGAGATTACAGCTTCCAAAAGCCTTTGGAATACGGAGAGCTTCTCATGTTTGGCGATATGGCCATATATACAACCTGCAAAAATAATACCTTTAACGGAATGCCCCTGCCTGATATCTGGCTGCGGCATGGTGATAAAACCATGGAATGTCTGACTGATTTCGGCTACGAGGATTTTAAAGGCCGACTTGGACACCGCAGGTGATCAGAGTGGATCTCCTGTAAAATTTGTAAAAAGACGTAAGTCATAGAAATATGGCTTGCGTTTTTTTCTGTCTGGAAGAAAGTGAGATATAATGACACAACACCAGAAAAGATCTGGAACGTATGAAACAGTCTGAGTATATGTAAACGTATGGTAATAATATCTAAAAAAAGAAGATACATTTTTAGTAAAAAACGCTTTTGAAATAAGAACAAAATGGTTTTATAATAAAAATAGCGGCAGGCAGCGTAGTGATGCGGGAAAGCAACATCTTATATGCTGCCTGTTGTTTATTAAATGAATTTCAGGAGGAACCATACATGCATGAATATGAAATTTTTATTGAAGAAATAAATCCGTGTGGAGGAGAACAATACAGTAAAAAAGCTTTGATTGAGGCAGAAGCAGTAAGTCCGGAAGCTTATGTAAAAGAAAACGGAAGATTTCCGGTTCTGGAATCCACATGCAATGAGAGTGGAGATGTTGTAATAGTAACAGGAGACAAACAGGGTTCTTTTGTACGTTATACTTTTACGGAATAAGAGTTCTGGGCAGCAAGGAGAGGAATTTGTGAAATATGAAATTGGAGATTTTGTCAGCAAACCAGTTACAGGTATCTGTAAAATAGAGAACATTCTATATTTGAATCCGCAGGATGAAAAAAATGATAAATTGTATTATCTCATGAAACCAGTAGAAGATGAAAAGGAAAAAATATATGTTCCTGTTTCAAATTCAGCTTCGAGGCTGCGACTGTGTCTGACAAGAGAGGAAGCATGGAATCTGATCAAACGAATTCCAGAGATTCCGACAGCGTGGACAAATAATGAAAAAATGAGAGAGCAAAGCTATAAAGAGGCAGTAAAAGCAAATGATCCTGAAGCCTTAGTTGCTATTATAAAAATGATTTATCAACGAAAACAAAAAAGGCTTGCACAAGGAAAAAAGTGCACTGCTACAGATGCAAGATATTTTCAGGTGGCCGAAAATCTGTTATATGTAGAGCTTGGAATTGCTCTTGGAAAACCAAAGCAGCAAATCTGTAAAACAATTATTGATTATATGAATCAAAGAGTTGACAACAGTATTTGAAAAATGGACCGTAATTGTTCATTGGTAACAAAAACAAAAAAATCTGTTTGACTTTTTGAAAAACAGGCAATATAATTAAATCAAACGAGTAGCAGGTAAGCGTAAATCCAGTTTACAAGCTACTCGTTTTTTATTTTACCAAAATTGAATATCGCCATGAAAAAGTGTGTAGCCTGTCAGCGTAAGTCCAGCTTATATGACAGGGTGCGCGCTTTTTTTGTGCAGAAAAAGAGAGGAGTTAAAACAAAATGGCGAAAAGCAACAAGATGAAGGAGATGCCGGTGAATAAGCTGATGGTCCAGATGGGAATTCCGATGATCTTATCCATGGCATTGCAGGCAGTCTATAACATTGTAGACAGCGCATTTGTAGGAAATATGAGAGTGGGCAGTGAATCAGCACTAAATGCACTGACTTTGGTATTCCCGGTTCAGATGCTTATGGTGGCAGTAGGAATTGGAACAGGTGTAGGAACCAATGCACTTCTTGCAAGGACACTGGGACAGGGAAACCGTAAAAAAGCTGCAAAGGTAGCAGGAAACAGTCTGTTCCTGGGTGTGATCATTTATGTGGTTTGTTTATTATTTGGCATCTTTGGAGTGAGAGCATATATTTCATCTCAGACAGTAGATGCAGAAGTACTTGAGATGGGAGTCAGTTATCTGCGGATATGTTGTGTGATTTCTTTTGGAATCATCTTCTTTTCTTTGTTTGAAAAGCTGTTACAGGCCACAGGACGCTCTCTTTATTCTACAATCGGTCAGGTGGTTGGAGCAGTTATAAATATCATCCTTGATCCGATCATGATCTATGGGATTGGACCTTGCCCGGAAATGGGAGTGAAAGGTGCAGCCTACGCAACTGTAATTGGACAGGTAGCATCCGCAGTATTACTGCTTATCTTTCATATCAAATTAGATAAGGAATTTGAGCATGGGGCAAAATACATGAAGCCGGATGGCAGAATTATCAAGGAAATCTATGCGATCGGACTTCCGGCGATTATCGCTCAGGCGCTGATGTCTATTATGGTTTATGTGATGAATCTGATCCTGAAGTTCAATCCGTCAGCACAGACAGCTTATGGATTGTTCTATAAAGTTCAGCAGTTTGTTCTCTTCCTTGCATTTGGTCTGCGAGATGCAATCACTCCGATCATTGCATTTGCTTATGGAATGAGAAGCAAAAAGAGAATCCAGGATGGAATCAAATATGGTCTGATCTACACTATTGCATTAATGATTATTGGAATTGCAATTACGGAGATTTTCCCTGGAGCATTTGCAACGCTGTTTAATGCAGGACAGTCAAGAGAATATTTTATCGGCGCGATGAGAGTGATCTCGGTAAGTTTCCTGTTTGCCGGAATCAATGTTGCTTATCAGGGCATTTACCAGGCACTGGACGGTGGTGTGGAATCATTGGTTATTTCACTTTTGAGACAGCTTATTATCATCCTGCCGTTGGCAGGAATCTTTTCCCTGTTTGTGAGAAATGGTCAGGTGGGCGTTTCCTTGATCTGGTGGGCATTTCCGATTACAGAAGTAATTGCATGTCTGGTAGGATATGTATTTTTAAAAAGAATCAGAAAAAATAAAGTTGATGCTTTGCGTTAAGGAGGAACTGGAAATGGCAAAAAGAATTATTACAATCAGCAGAGAATTTGGAAGCGGTGGACGTTTTATCGGAGAAGAAGTCGCGAAGAAGCTGGGAATTGCTTATTACGATAAAAATGTTATTAATGAAATTGCAGAAAAGTCCGGATTATCGCCAGAATACATTCAGGAAAATGCAGAATTATCTCCGAAAAAAGGGATGTTTGCATATGCACTTGCCGGACGTGACATCACAGGAAGATCTGTGGAGGATATGGTATATGAGGCGCAGAGAAAAGTTATTTTAGAACTAGCCGAGAAGGTCCCTTGCGTGATCATTGGAAGAAATGCGGACTATATCCTGAAAGACCGTGATGATGTGCTGAATGTATTTATTCATGGAAATATGCCGGAGAAAACACAGCGGATCATTCGATTATATAATGTAGATGAGAAAAAAGCTGTGAAAATGATGGCCGACACAGATAAAAGACGTATGACAAATTATAACTTTTACACGGAGCATAAATGGGGAAAGGCCAGTAATTATACGTTGTGCCTGAACAGTTCACAGCTTGGATATGACAGATGTGAGAAGATCATTATGGAATGTATTAAATAACAGGAGGTGTATACTGTTTACTACAAATTGCTGTTGGTTCCAGGGCAGGAATATTAGACGAAATAGTCAGTGAGGTTTCTATGGCGATTTCTATTTTTCGCTATGGATGGAAAAATATGGATTGTTCTGAATGTGAGACATAATGACAAAATCTGCTTGATAAACCAGATAAAGGTGATATACTGGATGCATAAGAAAAGAAACCGTGTGGAATTACAGTTTTGTTTTCACACGGTTTTTTAGAAGATATGAGTTAGATAATACTAACACTGGCGACTTACTTGAAAAAGAGGGCAGATTTTTATGAAAATATTGATTTATGGAAAATGAATATTTGGGGTTTCCTGTCTTTACAAATTCTAATGGTTATGTGAAAAAATTGAAGACATGTGAATGTAAGGCGAAAACAGCACAGTGATTGGAGGAAAAAGCATGAGAAACGAAGAATACAAAAGGTTGTCGATTGCTGAATTTACAAAAGCAGCAGGAAGATATGAAAGTAACCATGCGGGTATATACGAAATGTGTAAGAAGGATTATCCAGATATTCTGGCGGAGCTGGAGAAAGAGTCGTTTAGAGAATTGTTGGATGCAGGCTGTGGTCCGGCTCCAATGATTTCTTTATTATCAGAAAAATATCCAGACAGGCATTATACCGGGTTGGATCTGACTCCTGCGATGATCGAACAGGCAAAAAAGAAAGAGATTCCAAATGCAACATTTGTTGTGGGAGACTGTGAGAATTTTCCTTTTGAAAATGATTCATTTGATGCAATTATTTGTTCTATGAGTTTCCATCATTATCCGGATCCACAGGCATTTTTTGACAGTGTAAAAAGATGCCTTCGCCCAAATGGGAGATTGATTCTGCGTGATGTGACCAGTGACAATAAAGTATTGGTATGGCTGATGAATACACTGGAAATGCCTTTGGCAAATATATGTGGACATGGAGATGTCCGGGTTCCAACAAGAGATGTGGTCATGAAATGCTGTAGGAAAGCAGGATTAAAAGTAGAAAAATTTGAAATCCGTAAAGGTATGAGGATGCATTGCGTTGTAAGAAAACAATAGAAGAAGGCGATAGACAATGAAAAAAAAGTGAATGTGACAGGTGTGCCGGAAACGATGGTACAGACTTTGTATGCAAGAGCAAAAGAAACAAAAAAGCAAAATGCCAAAATCAAGGATGAGATTGCAGTAGAACTTGTGGAGAAGCTGGACTATAACTTTTCCAAAGCAGATAAGGATAAAGCCATGAATTATGGCGTAATTGCTAGAACAATCGTATTAGACCGGATGGTTAAGCAATATCTGGAGAAGCATGCAAATACAGTTGTTATAAATATTGCATGTGGACTGGATACCAGATGTTATCGGATGGAGAGAAAATATCTGCACTGGTACAATGTGGATCTGTCAGAAACGATGAAGATAAGGAGTCAGTTCCTTACCGAAACTGGTCCGGTATATCAGATTGCAAAGTCTGCAATGGATGAATCCTATGTAGATGATATCGATTATCATGGTGAGAATGTTCTGGTAATAATCGAAGGTCTTACAATGTATTTGTGTGAAAAGGATATTAGAAAAATGTTTTCTATTATTGAGAAATCATTCCAGAAGGTAACCGTAATGGTTGAAACCATGTCCCCTTTTGTTGTAAAACATGTGAAAGAAAAATCTATAGAGGGGAGCAATGCAAAATTCACATGGGGAGTTAAGAATGGAAAGGAACTGCAAAGAATCATACCGGCATTTTCTGTTCGACAGGAAGTCAGTCTGATTGAAGGAATGAAAGAGCTTATGCCGATTTATCATGTGATAGGAAAGTTTCCAATCGTTCGGAACATCTCAAATAAAATAATAGTTATGGAGAAACGTGGCTGATATTATACAAGCAGGAGATGATACAGATGATGAAAAGACATTTTGATGTGGAATCAGATGGATTTTATGGTGCATACTGGAAATGCAAAACAGGATCAGACTGTGCAATGATTGCCATGATCGGGGATGATCCAGAGGATTATCTGGCGCGTACATCCGTGAAATGGCTACATAAACTCGGTGTGAATGTGATGACAATGTCACCTGGAAAAAAGGATTATGGACATCACAATTATCCGCTGGAACGTATAGAGAAAGCAATCGATTGGTTAAAAGTACATGGTAATCAGAAGATAGGTATTGTCGGGGCATCTACTACAGGAACACTTGCCTTAACTGCCGCTTCTTATTTTGAAGATATTACATTGACGATCGGTCTGACACCGAGTGACTTTGTCTGGCAGGGATTTATGCAGGGCAAAAAGGATGGCTGTAAGGAATGGCCGATAGAGGGAGAATCTCTTTTTTCGTATAAAGGAGAACCACTTCCGTACATGTCTTTTTGCTATGAACATCCGGATTACTGGCATGTGATTGAAAAAGAAACAAAGCGAACCGGTGATATGATTAATTCAAGAAAACTGTTTGACGATTCGGAAAAGGCTCATCCAATCCAAGAAGACGAGATGATCAAAATTGAAAAGATCAATGGAACATTATTGCTGATTGGTGCGGAAGATGATGTGTTGTGGGATACTGCAAAATACATCCGCCGAATGAAGCAGCGTATAAAAGAACATCCGCATACATGCAGATTAGAGTCTGTAATTTATGAGCATGGAACCCATTTTGTTTTTCCAGAGAGCATGCTAAAGACAATGCTTCCGGTTGGTTCCGGACTCTTTGTGAAACTGGCATTTCAGGCAGCAAGAAAACATCCGAAAGAAT
>OLRQ01000542.1_pt1 | contig 38254 bp, 37 predicted proteins | sample 1671971 | NCBI WGS metagenome assembly OLRQ01 (sample SAMEA3136631, study PRJEB25190) | human gut metagenome | biome: human gut; feature: human-associated habitat; material: faeces | place: Austria | collected 2013
GGAAGGTGATACCCGTTCCGGTGGTGACACTGTCACCGACAATGCAGCCGGTAGAAGCCGCAGAGCCTGCCAACTCCAAGCCGATCAGGGCAACAACCGGACCCATGGCAGCAGGCGGCAAAACGACATTGATCCAGTCCGTACCGCACTTATAGATAATGAATGCGAGCACACAGCCGCACGCACCTACGACAACAAAGCCGCCAAGTGCATACTGATAACCCCAGTTGTTGATAACGATGGTCGCCGGTGCGATAAATGCGAACGACGAGCCGAGATACGCGGGCGCCTTGCCCTTGGTGATGAGGATGAACAGCAGCGTGCCGATACCGTTCATGAACAGCACGATCGCCGGGTTCATCTTGAAGATGAACGGCACGAGCACGGACGCGCCGAACATCGCAAACATATGCTGGATGGACAGCGGCACGAGCAGGCGCGGCGGCACCTTTTCCTCTACCTGAATGATTCTGTTGCTTTGCATCGTTTTTTCATTCCCCCTAAAATATTTCTCTTTTACCAAAACCCGTCAGCGGAACAGATTTTTGATCTGCTCCATCCGGGCACACGTCATATTATACCCCATTTCATAGCCCCATTCCAGCTTTTTCACGTCTTTTTCAAAGCTGTTCAGCGATTTTTCCGGCTGAAGGAGCACGGTGTCCTGCGGTTTGTTCTCCGCAAGGCGGTGACAGAAGCAAACTGTCTCGTTGTAGTGCTTGGCACGCTCAAGCAGCACCTTGGGCATTGCCGGATATTTGCGTTTCAGCCACTTTGCGGTGAACTGCACGCCGCGTCCAAGCGTTTTGCGATAGCTTTCCGGCTGCGTGAGCACGATCAGATTGCGCTCGTTGCCGTCATGCAGGCTGCGCAGAATCGGGATTGGGTCGGCCAGACCGCCGTCGTAATAGGTCTCGCCGTCCATCTGCACCGGCGGAAAGTAGATCGGGATGGCGCAGGTCGCTCGCAGCATCGTACACGGACGATCCATGCGCATGCCGTCGAGGTATTCGGCCTTACCGGTCTTTGCATTGGTAACACCCACCAAACATTTACCCTGATATTTGTGAAATTCATCCCAGTCAAACGGCACAAGCTGGTTCGGGATAGTATCGAACACGAAATCCGTACCGAAAATGGAGTGGTCGTGCAGCAGGTTGCGCGCGCCGAAATAGCGCTTGTCGCCACGATACTGCCGCAGTATGTTAATGTTGCGCTCGCGCTGCCGCGAGAGATACGACGCCGCATAGGTGATGCCGGCGGAAACGCCGATGACGTAATCGAACATGATATCATTATCGAGCAGCGCATCCATCACGCCGCAGGAGAATACCGGGCGGAAGGTTCCGCCTTCTAAGACTAAACCGGGCATAATTAACCTGCCTTTCCTGCTATTTTTCTGAAATCGAGAGAGTTTTCGTATTGTTCGGCACACGCTGTCTGGTGCAGTGAAAATCCACGCTATTTTACAAAAAGACAGACCAACAATCGAAATCATCGGTCTGTCTTTCTGACTCTCAGCGGAAAACCGCCGAGTAAAATGCTATTGAATTAGCCGATCATCTTTGCGGTGCTTACCTTGATGCCGGGGCCCATGGTAGAAGCAATAACGCAGGAACGAACGTACTGACCCTTTGCAGCAGCCGGCTTAGCCTTGATGATAGCACCCATCAGAGCGTCGAAGTTGTCCTGCAGCTTCTCAGCACCGAAGGAAGCCTTGCCGATCGGGCAGTGGATGATGTTGGTCTTGTCGAGACGGTACTCGATCTTACCAGCCTTGGACTCCTGAACAGCCTTGGTAACGTCCATAGATACGGTACCAGCCTTCGGGTTCGGCATCAGGCCCTTAGGACCAAGCACGCGGCCCAGACGGCCTACAACGCCCATCATGTCCGGGGTAGCGATAACTACGTCGAACTCAAAGAAGTTCTCCTTCTGGATGCGCTCCATCAGGTCCTCTGCACCAACGATGTCTGCGCCTGCAGCCAGAGCCTCGTCAGCCTTTGCGCCCTTAGCGAATACAGCAACGCGAACCTGCTTGCCGGTGCCGTGGGGCAGAACGATAGCGCCGCGAACCTGCTGGTCAGCGTGACGGGAGTCAACGCCCAGCTTTACGTGCAGCTCGATGGTCTCATCGAACTTAGCCTTCGCGGTGGAAACAACGGTGGAAAGCGCTTCAGCCGGATCGTACTGCTTGGTGCGGTCGATCGTCTTTGCGCTGTCTACATACTTTTTACCTTTATGCACAATAAATCCTCCTTAAGTGGTTAAGCGGGAACTTGAATAACCCTCCCACTGTATGCGGCAGATAGCCGCAGCTTCGTACAACAAATAAAAACCGGAGATTACTCCTCGACGGTGATACCCATCGAACGGGCGGTGCCCGCGATCATGCTCATAGCAGCCTCGAGAGAAGCGGCGTTCAGGTCGGGCATCTTGGTCTCTGCGATCTTCTGGCAGTCAGCCTTGGACAGCTTTGCAACCTTGGTCTTGTTCGGTACAGCAGAACCGGACTCGATGCCGCAAGCCTTCTTGATCAGAACCGGCGCCGGAGGCGTCTTGGTAACGAAGCTGAACGAACGGTCAGCATAAACCGTAATGATAACCGGAATAATCATGCCGGCATCGTTCTTGGTGCGCTCGTTGAATTCCTTGGTGAAAGCCATGATGTTTACACCGTGCTGGCCGAGAGCCGGACCTACCGGGGGAGCCGGGGTTGCCTTGCCTGCGGGAATCTGGAGCTTGATATAACCTACTACTTTCTGTGCCATGTTGAAAGGTTCCTCCTTCAAAAAATGTGGTGGCTGGCGAGTTCCTAATTGGCACGGAACTCTCCCACTTGCCGTAAATGCGGAAATCTATCTTCCGCTCATTGTCACTCGTCGAGAGTTTCAACCTGATCGAGCTCAAGCTCGACAGGGGTTTCGCGGCCGAACATGGAAACGGTTACGTTTACCTTGTTCTTATCCGGCTCAACCGACGATACAACGCCGATAAAGCCTGCCAGCGCGCCGTCGATAACGCGAACACTGTCGCCTGCGGCGTAGTTTACCTCGATCTCGCGCTTTTCCACGCCCATTGCGATGATCTCTTCCTCAGTCAGCGGAATCGGCTTAGAGCCGCCGGACTTGTCCTGACCCAGAAAACCGGTGCAGCCGCGCGTATTGCGGACCAGATACCAGGTTTCATCGGTCATGATCATCTTAACGAGCACGTAGCCCGGGTACAGCTTGCGCTCTACCTCGCGGCTTTTGCCGTCCTTTACCTCAACGACCTTCTCGGTCGGGATGTTGACGGCTTGGATCAGGTCATGCAGCTTGCGGTTTTCGACCGCTTTTTCGATCGAAGAGGCTACCTTGTTTTCGTAGCCGGAGTACGTATGAACAACGTACCATTTTGCAGCGTCTGACATTGTTGCCTCCTTTTAAGTTAGGCGGCGAAATGTTTAAGCAGCGTCTGGACACCAAGACCGAATACGATGTCAAGCACCCAGATGAAAATGCCGATGATGACTACGCAGGCGATAACGACCAGCGTATTATTCGTCGTCTGCTCACGGGTGGGCCAGACGATCTTACGGCATTCGCTCTTCAATTCGCGGAACCACTTGCCGATACGAGCAAAGAGACCGGGCTTTTTCGCTTTGGTTTCTTCAGCCATTAAGCTACTTCCTTTCCCTTACTTCGTTTCGCGGTGAAGCGTGTGCTTCCGGCAGAAACGGCAGTACTTGTTCATTTCCAGACGATCCGGATCATTCTTCTTGTTCTTCATTGTGTCATAGTTTCTCTGCTTGCACTCGGTGCAGGCCAGCGTGATCTTTACGCGCATAGATAACGGCACCTCCTTTTAATATCTCGCTTCGTTTCCGTATCCCTGTGACACGGCTTGAAGCTAATTGCCTCCCTCTGTCAGCGTTCCGACGTCAACTTTTCAGACACACGAAAAATAGGCGCAAAAAAAGAACCTGCATAGGTGTTTTTAGTATAGCATGTGAGCGATTTACGGTCAAGCATTTTTTCTGAAAAAGTGCTGATTATTTTCGTTTTTTATGGTATACTCAGGGTAATCACACGGGCAGAAAACACCGATTTGAAAAACTGCCCAAGAAACAGGAGTATGACTATGCGTATTTTGGGCATTGATTACGGAGACGCCCGCACCGGCCTTTCGATCTCCGATCCTTCCGGCTTTCTTGCCGGTTCGCCGAGCGTCATCCATGAGTGGAATTATGCCAAGCTGGTGGACAAGCTGGTGGCCTTCATTCAGGAAAACAAGATCGAGGAGATCGTCCTCGGTCACCCGAAGAATATGGACGGCACAGTTGGTCCTCGCGCCGAAAAGTGCGAGACTCTGGCGAAGGAGCTGGAGGAGCGCACCGGACTGCACGTTGTGCTGTGGGACGAGCGCCGCACGACGGTCGCCGCACACGAAATCCTGCACCGCAGCGGCAAAAAGGAAAAAAAGCACCGCCAGAGCGTCGATGCCGTTGCAGCAACGCTTATCCTGCAGGGCTATCTGGATTTTAAGCGCCGCCAGTGATTTCCGTTTTACCTATTTATATAGTATCTTTCGGCACCTGTTCCCCGCAGGTGCCGTTTGCTTTTCCAATAACTTCTTTCGATAAGAAACATTTCTTGACGATTTGGCTTTTTTCTGCTACAATAAGAAAAACTTCAATACTTTACCGTGTGCAAGTCCCGCTGCATGCGGTTTTTGTTTCTAAGGAGAACCATCCATGTCTATTCTTTTCAGCCTGCTCACAAACCCGGTCACGATATCCGTACTGGTGCTCTGTGTTCTGTGCCTGACCGGTTTGAATGTGCTGCTGTCCATGCTCATCGCGTGCATCATCGGCGGCGTGGCCGGCGGTATCCCGCTGCTGAACGCGCCCGAGGGCACGCAGACCGTTATGCAGCTGCTGACCGGCGGCTTTGCCAGCAACGCTACGACTGCGCTGGCGTACATCCTGCTCGGCACATTTGCCACCTGCATCGCCACGACCGGTCTGGCCGATATTCTGTCGAAAAAGCTGTCACGCCTGCTCGGCGGACACAAGCTGGCGCTCATCGGTGTGCTGACGCTCGTTGCCTGCCTGTCGCAGAACCTCATTCCGGTGCATATCGCGTATATCCCGATTCTCGTGCCGCCGCTGCTCGGCATGATGAACCGTATGCGGCTTGACCGGCGTGCCGTTGCGTGTGCGCTGGCGTTCGGCCATAAAGCGCCGTATATCACCATTCCGTTTGGTTTCGGATTGATTTTCCAGCGCGTTATCGCGGATAATCTGAGTGAAAACGGTCTTTCTGTAACGGTCAAGGACGTTACCGCCGCCAACTGGAGTATTGGCGTTGCCATGCTGATCGGTCTGTTCATCGCCGTATTTGTCCTGTACCGCAAGCCGCGGGACTACCACGACATTGAAGCAGACACCTCCGCTGCCGAGGTAATTTCGGAAAAGCTCGAGTACCGCCATTATGTCATGCTTGCCGCCGCGATTGTTGTCGCAGTCGTGCAGGTTATCAGTCAGGATCTGGCGCTTTCCGCGCTGTGCGGCCTGATCATCATCATCGTGTTCCGCGCTATCAAATGGAGTGACATTGACGAGCAGATCGAGGGCGGTATCCGTCTGATGGGTCAGATTGCCATTATTATGCTGGTGGCAGGCGGCTACGCCTCGGTCATCAAGGCCACCGGCGGCATTGACGCACTCGTAAACGCCGGTATTTCCGCCGTAGGCGGCAGCAAGGCTGTCGCTGCGGTTGTCATTACGCTCATCGGTCTGCTGGTGACGATGGGTATCGGCACCTCGTTCGGCACTGTGCCTGTGCTGGCTGTGCTGTTCGTGCCGATGTGCAGCTCGCTTGGGTTCTCCACTCCGGCTACTATTCTGCTCATCTCAGCCGCCGCTGCCCTCGGTGATGCAGGCTCGCCCGCGTCCGATACTACGCTCGGCCCAACCTCCGGTCTCAACGCTGACGGTCAGCACGACCATATCCGCGATACCTGTATCCCAACGTTTATCGCGTTTAATATTCCGATTATGATCTGCGCGATTTTGATGTCGCAGGTGCTGTAAAATAACACCCCTGCAATAATATTAAGATTTAAGGCGCGGCCTCCAGCTGCGCCTTTTCTCCGCCGTGACGATAAAAACGCTCGAGATTGATATGCTCCCCCTGTAGAAGACAAAGAATTAGAAAAGTCTTCTATAGGGGGGAGCATATCAGATTACTCGAGCGTTTTTATTTTATCCACAGCAATGTGGATAACTCAGTGGAAAGCTACTCTGCCTTTCCATCCAGAATTTCCGCAATATCGTCAACCAGCTGTTCCCAGTCATCCTCGGTGCCCTCGGTCTGCAGGAAACCGGTACCCATATCGTTGACAAAGGCGTGTCCGATGTCGATATAGCTGTCGTAATCCGGCTCATGATAGCCGTATTCCGTGCCGAGCAGCACGATTTCGTCGCATTCATCGCCCTGCAGATGCGCCATCGCTACATTGAGAAAGCCGTTTTCCGCCATGCTGTCGTCATCGTCCGGCGCCGCCCATGCACGCTCCCAGTATTCATCCTCATCCTCGTTGAACAGGCCGTCCTTGTAATAGTCCAGCTCACGCCGAATGCTCTGCTTGAGAAAATTTCGATCCATGTTGTTCGCTCCCCTTTTCTCTGTTTTGCGACTTTATTATAGCATGTGCAACTCGTTTTTCAAGTCGGTAAATTATCCACAAACTTGTGGACAAATTTGTGCGCAATTTCTTTTCATACACGCTCCGCTGTGCTATACTGCTGACAGAACCATCAGGCGAACCGAGGGACCCAGCATGAAAACATTAGGCATTGACATCGGCACCACAACGATCAGCGCGGCTGTGCTCGAGGACGGGCAGTTTCTCGCCAGCGAAACGCGGGCAAACGGTGCCTTTATTCCGTCTGCGCTGACGTGTGCACGCGAGCAGGACGTGGAAAAGATCACGCAAACCGCACTTTCTGTTATCGAAACGCTGTTTGAACGCTATCCGGATATTCATTCCATCGGCGTGACCGGGCAAATGCACGGCATTCTGTATGTGGACGCGGACGGCAATGCCGTCAGTCCGCTGTACACCTGGCAGGACGCGCGCGGCAGCCTACCGCACAGCAAAACCGAAAGCTGGGTGCAGTATCTCACGCGCGAGACCGGATGCCTTGCCGCAGTCGGTTTCGGTCTGGCAACGCACGCGTACAACCTTGCCGCCGGACTTGTGCCGCCCGCCGCCGTCACCTGCTGCACCATCGGTGACTACCTTGCCATGCGGCTGTGCGGATTGGCTGCGCCGCGCATGGATGACAGCAATGCCGCAAGCATCGGCTTCTTCGACGCGGAACGCTGTGCTTTCGACCAAAACGCTCTGCAAAAAGCCGGTATCGACCCGAACTTTGTCCCGCAGCTTGCCGCCGAGCCGGTAATCGGGCACTTCCGGAATGCAGCTGTCTGTGCCGCCATCGGTGACAATCAAGCCAGCTTTCTGCGCTCGGTGCGCGACAAAACCGCCGAAATGCTTGTGAATGTCGGCACCGGCAGTCAGTTTTCCGTGTTCACGCCGCACTATCTGCAGGCAGACGGCTTAGAGACCCGTCCCATGCCGGGCGGCGGCTATCTTCTGGCCGGTGCTTCGCTGTGCGGCGGACGCGCTTACGCGCTGCTTGAGCAGTTTTTCCGCTCCACCGCGTCCATGCTCGGCACGGAGGTGCACAGCTGCTACGACGCAATGACGCGTCTGCTGGATGAAAATCCGCGTCCGGATGATGTGCCTGCCGTCTGCACCCTGTTTGAAGGCACGCGCGCGGACAGCAGCCTGACCGGCAGTGTTTCCGGCCTTACAACGCACAATTTCACGCCTTTACACCTGATTTACGGCGTGATGGACGGCATGGCCGACGAGCTGCATCGAATGTACACCGCGTACCGGCAGGCCGGCGGCACGCCGAAAAGACTGATCGGCTCGGGCAACGGTCTGCGGCAGAACCGGTATCTGCAGCAGCGCTTTGAGTCTGCCTTCGGCTGTCCGCTCACGCTGTCCGACGGCCGCGAGGAAGCTGCCGCAGGCGCGGCGCAGTTCGCCGCCGAGCAGCAGATTTGACAGCAAAAAAGCTATCGAAAAGTCATATCATCAATATTCTCAAATATTTCGCGCGTTAGCGCGCATCAAATAGCATTTGCTTTGCAAATGCAAAAAATCCGTGGACATGCGCCTCGGATTTTTGACTTCTGGAGGGAGAAAGTTTCGACCATCGGGAGGAACTTTCGTACGACTTTGGAACGGCCCACGGTCCGTTCCTGCTTGTCGGCGAAACTGTAGTTTCGCGACAGCTTATGCAAAATGAAACAGATTGAGTCCGGTCACATCGTCATATTTACGGTCGATCTTGCCGTCGATCAGCCGGATTACCATCTCGCAGGTTGCGCTGACGACCGCGCGGTTGAGGTGTCCGCCGAACACCTGTCCCTGCTCATTGCCCGCGCTTAGGTGCAGATGGCAGTAAAATCCGTCGTTCATCGTGTCGATCGTGCCGGTCAGCGACACAATCTCAAAGCTGCCCTTGAAATCGTTCGCGTAATACTTCTTTTCCGCAACATTGTACACGCCGACCGTGAAATCATTGATCGCACCGAGCGCCTGCACGCTTGCGAGCGTAACGTGCTCCTTGAGAGCCACCGCCTTCACCTGCTCTAAAATCTCCTCGCCGCGATCCATACGGACGAGAATCGTATCGTCAAATCGTTTGTAATCCATATTGCGCCTCCTGTTCTCTCATGATTGTAGCATTTCTGCGTTTAAAATGCAATTTTCGTTCCCGCTCGGCGCGGTGCTGTGCTATAATCAGAGTAACCATCAGGGTTCGGAAAGGATGGAATGCTATGCAAGCCTTCAAAAAAATCGATATGGAAAGCTGGCCTCGCCGTGAGCACTACCGCTACTATACCGAGGCTCTCAAGGTCGAATTCAACATGACGGCGCCGGTGGATGTGCAAAACCTGCTCCGTTTCTGTCATGCACATGGCTGTAAATTCTACGCAGCGGCGATTTACTGCGTCACCAAGGCGCTCAACCGCATCGAGAACTTCCGCATGTTCAAAAACGCGGACGGCGAACTCTGTGTCTGGGATAAAATCGTGCCGAATTTCACATTCTTTCATCCGGATGACTGCACGTTTTCCGACTGCTGGACGGACTTTTCCGAGGATTTCCCCACGTTTTACAACGCCATTACCGCAGATATGCAGACCTACAAGGATGTCAAGGGCATCAAGACCAAGCCGAACCAGCCTGCGAATTTCTACTGCGTATCCTGTACGCCGTGGACGGCGTTTACCGGCTGCGGCAGCCGCGTCGCGGACGGACAGCCTGCATACTTTCCCATCGTTGTCATGGGCAGGTATGAAAAATGCGGCGGCAAGGTCAATATGCCGGTCAATATCACCATCGCACATGCGGTAGCAGATGGATACCACGCAGGCCTGTTCTTCCGGTATCTGCAGGAAGAACTCGATTTCTTGCGCTAACTATACAAAAATCCACGCTCTTCTTTGTGAAGAGCGTGGATTTTCTTATTCATTCTGTCCAAATATTGCCCCGTCCAGCATCAGCACATCCTCCATCGGAATCACCGTGCCGTCTGTCAGGGTCAGCCGCCGCGCGAATTCATCCGCCTTTTTGACCACACCGGAAACTGTGCGGTATGCACCGCCGGATTTGCGTTCATCCGGCACAAAATAGGTGATCTCCACCTCGGGTTCTGCGTCAAGCACGGAAAGCAGCAGCTGATACCGCTCGTTGAGCGCGGTCAGCATGGTCTCATCCAGCTCGATTTTACGGTCGGTCAGCCGCGCTGTCTCACGGATAACACCGGCATATCCGGTCAGCGCCGCAAACGGTGAAAACTGCGCCGCACGGTCGCTTATGGGCATCTGCGGACGGGTTGGGGAGACATGATGCGGCAGATTCATAATCCCGGCGTATTTTCGATTGTCTATTACGGACATGCTTCACCTGCTTTCTTCTACTGCGTTTCGTCCAGAAAAACCCACAGCAGCTCATGTGCGTCTGCGGAACTCCGGTCGGCCATGGTGATTTTGAGATGTACCCGGCTGCCGTCCCGTATCTGATAGGTCATCTTCAGCGAACCATGCGCCGCAATCTGCTCCTCTATATAGTTGTAATCCAGCAGCTTTGCAAATTCGTCATGATACTCCGGGTGGACCAGTTCGCGGCAGTACTCACGCACGGAAGACATAAACGCATGATGGTTATTCTCCAGCATGGTCTTAAAATATGACGGAACATAGATATACCGACAGGTATCCTGCTTGGTATTGACCATGTACACTCCCCTGTAAAGCGGTGCGATCGCCTGCAGAAAACGGGTGACATCCTGCTTTTTGATGAGCAGCTGCTCCAGCTTGTCGTCGATGATACGCATTTGACGGATACCGCCGTTATTGCGGTAAAACTCCATCTTGTCATGCCGCATGGCCGTTTCAGCCTGATTGACCGTCTCGTTCAGCGTCTGTCTGTCCGTGCTCTCAGACACGCCGACCGAGACCTCATACCCCATCTCACGGATGGTGTCGCAGAACGCCGCAAGGCTTTCTGCAAGCTCCTCCGGCTGACGCGCCGGACACAGCAGGACAAACTCGTCACCGCCGATACGATACGCGCAGTCATCCGGGAAATACTTTCGAATCCCGTCCGCAATCGAGCGCAGCATGTGGTCTCCGGCCTCATGTCCCAAGTGGTTGTTGATCTCATGCAGGCCGACGGCATCCATATAAATGCAGGTCAGCCGCGCATAATTCGCCAGCTGAAAGACCTTGAGGTCGTGCTCGTACTTGCAGCGCGTGTACAAATGGGTCAGCACATCATGATTATAGTAGTCCTCGGAATGGTCGGCTGTATGGTACGACAGCTGCAGTTCCTCTTCACCGAGCACGATGGGCTGACCGTTCTCACCGTTCTTGAGTGAAAGCGTGATTTCCATATTTTCATCCAGAATCATATCATCCGGATATCGTTTTTCCAAATATTCCGCTACCAGACGCAGGACATTCCCAGCGTGATAGCCTTTTTCGCAGATAATTTTCATTTGCCTTCTCCGTATGCAGCTGCCTTGCAGCTTCGCAATCCTTCCAGAAAAGATATATTTCCCATATTATTATGAATATATTATATTTCCTTTGATTGCCATATACAAGGATGACTGCCTGAAATGTCGATTTCTCGACACAGAACGTCCGTGGAGAGGCAGAATCAGGCAATATATTTACATTGCCTTAGGGCAATACCGCATAATTGAACAAGAGCGATTTGCGAGCAAATTTTGCGTGCTGACAAGGCGCGGTTTTGCGGTAATACTTGATGTATTACCGTGAAATCTCGGCAGCGCGGACGGAACTCGCGCAAGGAACCGAAGCCAAAGTCAGGACATAAAATTTCCGCAAAGCGCCGCAGCTTTAATTGTGCGGTGTTGCCTTAGCATGTTTTTTCGATTATGCGTTATGCCCGCCGATTTTTCCGTTTCGCTCGATGGCAGTCGCGCCTTTCTCGAGGTTCATGCCCTTGAGCAGTGCGTTTTTGCCGTATTTGCTCTTGATGGCGAGCGCCGCCTGCTGCAGCTTTCGCTCCCGCTCGAGTGCGGCCTGCTCTGCCCTCCTGCGTTCCTGCTCAGCGGCATAGTCGGTGAACAGGTCAAGCTGCTCACACCGAGCCGGCTGGGGCGCGTCAGATTCCGGAATGACGTGATTTGCCACCAGATACATGCGCCGGATGAGCAGATTCGGGTCGATAATGCGATCGAACAGCACGGTCGCTGCGTCCATGAGCTTTTGTGTAGACGAGGTCAGTCCTCCGAGGCTCTGCGTACCGTGTGCAGATTTGGGCAGCGTGCGCCCGTAGCGATCGGTCTCGGTCCTGCCGTGGTAGTTAATCCGCCGTGCCGGATCGTTCAGGTTATCAATATCGTACCCGACGGTCAGCACAAGCCGGTCGGTGACCAGGCCCTTGCTCACCAGATCAAGTGCCAGCTGATCCGCCATTTCGCGGACAACCAGACGTGCCTTGTCCGCTGTATACGGACACGCGAGCACCTGCCCGGTGCTGATGCTGTTGGTGCTCGGCTTGTAGGCTTTGATATCTGCGACCGTGCACGGCTCCCATCCCCACGCATGGTCGATGAGCAGCTCCGCATTTTTACCGAACAGCTTATACAGCAGATCCTCGTTTTTCTCCGAGCACAGCGCGATATCGCCCATGGTGCACATGCCGTACTGCTCGAGTTTTTTCGCGGTGCCTCGTCCCACGCGCCAGAAATCGGTGAGCGGCTGATATGACCACAGCTCGTGCCGGAATCTGCGCTCGTCCAGTTCGGCGATACGCACGCCGTCGCGGTCGGCGGGAACGTGCTTGGCGACAATATCCATCGCCACCTTGCACAGAAACAGGTTGGTGCCGATGCCCGCCGTGGCCGTGATGCCGGTGGTGTTCAGCACATCGAGAATGATTTTCCGCGCCAGCTCACGCGCGGTCAGGCCGTAGGTCTCAAGGTAGCCGGTCACGTCCATGAACACCTCGTCAATGGAGTACACAACCATGTCCTCCGGCGCGACATATTTCATGTAAATGGCATAAATCCGGCTGCTGTACGCCATATAATGCGCCATATGCGGCGGTGCGATGATGAAATCCATCGCAAGAGACGGGTTTTCCCGCAGTTCCGCAGCAGAGTAAGACGCGCCGGTGAATGTATGCCCGGGCGCACGGCGCTGCCGCTCGGCATTGACCTGCTTAACGCGCTGACGCACCTCAAACAGCCGTCCGCGGCCGGAAATGCCGTAGCTTTTCAGCGACGGCGTGACTGCCAGACAGATGGTCTTGTCCGTGCGGGTCTCGTCCGCGACAACAAGGTGCGTGTCGAGCGGATCGAGGTCACGCTCCCGGCACTCCACAGAGGCATAAAAGGATTTCAGGTCGATCGCAAGATAGGTGCGGGATTGCATGGTTATGCCCCCTTTCTGCGTTACTCGTTTTCCGGATACCACCAGCCGGAATGGCAGATATAGCCGTTCTGCTCCATAAATGGCAGCAGCACATGGATTTGGGCGGTTTCAGGGATGCGGATTCCCTCTTTTATCAGTATGGCAAAAATTCTGCTTTGATACACATCCATTAGCGCAGCCCAGTCATCCGTAACCGCACAGGCAGTCCGGTATTCCGGGGTGTCCTCATCATAATCGTCTATATTATCTGCAGTCCACCAGAACATATTGCTGCTAACTGCATATGCGTCTGCCAGGTCCTTTTCCGTATTTCTGTCCGCAAAGCAGGACTGAATTTCTGCCGGACTTTTGTCCGTAAATGGGTTATTGATCATTATACTGTAATTTTACCCTTTTCAAGAGAACACCGTCAAGAAAAACCGTCCTCTACACCCAGTATTCCGCGAGCCTGTGGATAAATTATGGTCTTCCGTGCTCTATTGTGCTATACTATCCACAGAACATCCCCAAAAGGAGGAACTTTATTATGGTGCAAGTGAATGCGATCGGTGACGCATGTCCGATTCCGGTCATCAAAACGCTGCACGCGCTGCAGGATTTAAACGGTGCGGGCACGGTGCAGACGCTGGTAGATAATGAAATTGCGGTGCAGAATCTGACCCGCCTTGCGGAGAGCAAAGGCTGCTCGATCACGACCGAAAAGCGCTCGGACAAGGAGTTCTGCGTGACGATCACGACTGAAAATTCCATCGGCAAGTCAGAAGCCGATGAGCAGATTGCCTGCACGGTACCGGCGGCGCAGAAAAAGACGGTCGTTGTCATCTCCGCCGACCATATGGGCGAGGGCGATGAGGAACTGGGCCGCATCCTGATCAAGGGCTTTATTTTTGCGCTCACCCAGCAGGAGCACCTGCCGAGCACAATTCTGTTCTACAACGGCGGCGCACGCCTGACCTGCGAAGACTCTGCATCGCTCGAGGATCTGAAAAACCTGGCATCGCTCGGTGTGGAGATTCTGACCTGCGGTACCTGTCTCAACCACTACGGCCTGACCGACAAGCTGGCAGTCGGTGACGTGACCAATATGTACGTCATCACCGAGAAGCAGATGCAGGCCGACCTCATTCTGCGCCCGTGATGCGGCGCAAACGGCCGTTTGCGGTCATCGCGTTTGCGTCCACCGAGCAAGCGCTCGCGGCAGAAGCCATGTTCACGCAGCGCGGTCTGCCCGGACGCATGATCCCAATTCCCTCTCAGGTGAGCGCAGGCTGCGGACTGGCATGGAAGGCCGAAACAAGCGAGGAACAGGTGCTCCTCGACGCTCTGCGTGAAACCGGCATCGGGTTCGAGACACATGCTCTCGTCGAACTGTTCGACTGACGGAGGAAATCATGATTTATCTGGATAACGCAGCGACCACGCTGCACAAGCCGCCTGAAGTCGCGGAGGCGGTCAAAAACGCCATCCTTACCGCAGGAAATGCATCGCGCGGTGCACACGGTGTGTCGCTTTCCGCGTCGCGCATGGTGTTCGAGACGCGGAGTCGGCTGGCGAAGCTGTTCGGCTGTCCGCGTGCGGACCATGTTGTGTTCACCGCGAACTCCACCGAGGCGCTGAATATTGCAATCTACGGCCTGTTTTCGTCCGGCGATCACGTCATTTCGACCGATCTGGAGCACAATTCCGTGCTCCGTCCGCTGTATGATCTGCAGACGCGCGGCGTATCGATGGATTTTGTACCGGCGGACCGCCAGGGCAATATCCGCTATGAGAATATGGAAACGCTCTTTCGACCGGAAACCAAGGCCGTTGTCTGCACGCATGCATCCAATCTGACCGGAAACCTGCTCGATATCGCCAAAATCGGTGCAATGGCGCACGCACACGGCGCCCTTCTGGTTGTCGACGCATCGCAGACGGCAGGTGCGGTACCGATCGACATGCAGCGCATGAACATTGACGTGCTCTGCTTCACCGGCCACAAGGGCCTGATGGGTCCGCAGGGAACCGGCGGTCTGTGCATCCGGCCGGGCGTAGAGCTTCGGCCGCTGCTCCGCGGCGGCACCGGCATTCACTCCTACGACCGCGAACAGCCGCAGGCGTATCCTGCACGGCTCGAGGCGGGCACGCTCAATACGCACGGCATCGCCGGACTGCATGCCGCGCTGAAATTTATCGAAAAACAGACCGTGCAGGCCATCGGAGCACACGAACGCGCACTCATGCGGCGGTTTTACGACGGTGTACAGGACCTTGACGGCGTGACCGTCTACGGCGATTTCTCCCGGTCGGAACGTGCGGCTGTTGTCGCGCTTAACATCCGCGACTATGACTCCGCCGAGGTCTCGGACGCGCTGTTTGCCGATTATGACATCGCCACACGCGCCGGTGCACACTGTGCGCCGCGCATGCACGAGGCGCTCGGCACCGTGCAGCAGGGCGCGGTACGCTTCAGCTTTTCGTATTTCAACACGGAAAACGAGGTCGATACCGCGATTGCCGCCGTGCGGGAGCTGGCGGAGTAACCCTGTATTTTCCCCAAAGGAGCCTTACCTATGAGCAACCAGCTTGCCGTGCTGTTCCCCGGCATCGGCTACCATATCGACAAACCGCTGCTGTATTACAGCGCCAAACTTGCACGCGCACGCGGCTGCGACCTGCTCGCGGTGCAGTATCCGGCTCTGCCGACCGGTTTGAGAGGTCACGCCGAAAAAATCGAACAGGCTGTGCAGACCGCGCTTTCTGCCGCAGAGGAACAGCTTACCGCCATCGACTGGACCGCTTACGACCGTGTTTTTTTCCTCTCGAAGAGCATCGGCACTGCGATTGCCGCACGGTATGCTGTTCAGCACAACATTCATCCGCGGCAGGTATACTACACGCCGATTGAACAGACCCTGCCCTATCTCGACCCGACCGGCATCGCCTTTCACGGCACCGCCGATCCGTGGGCGGACACCGAGATGATCACGAACGGCTGCCGGAAGATCGGCATTCCGCTCTATCTGACCGAAAACGCCAACCACTCAATGGAAACCGGCGATACCTTGCACGATATTTTTATTCTGCACGATATTATGGATGAAACCGCACACTGGATGGATTCTACGACGTAACTGCCGTTTTCCGTTTACTTTTTCCGCCCTCTATGATAAAATAGACTATCATAATGAGGAAGTATGTCTATGAGAAAAAATGTACTCGAATATTTGGAATCCTCTGCCCGAATGCACGCGGACAAGCCTGCGTTCTGCGATGAGAACCGCGTGTTCACCTTCGGCGAGCTGCTGAAGGCCGCACAAGGTCTGGGCACGCACCTTGCCAAAACCGTCGATACGCTGCACAAGCCGGTCGCGGTTTTGATCGGCCGCACGGCCGAAAGCGTTGCCGCAATGCAGGGCGTGCTGTATGCGGGCGGCTGCTACGTTCCGATCGACGACCACATGCCGGAAGCGCGTATCCGCCGTATTTTCGAGCAGGTTCATCCCGCCGCTGTCGTCTACGCTGAGGGCAACCGCAAGCAGGCTGAGCCGCTTGCCGACTGTGCCCCGCTCATCTCGATGGACGAGGGCTTTGCAGCACCGGCTGACGCAAACCTGCTGCAGTCCATCCGTGAGAGCGTACTGGATATTGACCCGGTTTACCTGCTGTTCACTTCGGGTTCGACCGGTGCGCCGAAGGGAATCGTCATTCCGCACCGTGCGGTCATCGACTTCACCGACTGGATGAGCGAGTTCTGCGGCTACACCGAGCATGATATTTTCGGCAATCAGGCGCCGTTTTACTTTGATCTTTCGTGCAAGGATCTGTACCAGACCCTTTCGCTCGGTGCAACCTGCCATATTTTCTCGAAAAAGCTGTTTACCTTCCCGATGCTGCTGCTCAAGGAGATGGAGCGTGTCGGCGTGACCGCCATCAACTGGGCGACCAGCGCGTTCCACTTTGTGGCAAGCTCGGGTGCACTGAGCAAGTACGCGCCGCCCACGCTGCGCAAAGCCGCTCTCGGCGGTGAAGCGCTGCAGGCGCGCTATGTGAACGCGTGGAAGGCCGCGATTCCGGGTCTTGAGGTTGTCAACATGTACGGACCGACCGAGACCACCGTGGACTGTGCCGCATTCCATCTCACCCGCGACTACCGCGACGATGAAGCCATTCCGATCGGCAAAGCCTGCCGCAACATGCAGATTATACTGCTCGACAAGGACGGCACGCCCGTTCCGGACGGCGAGGCCGGTGAGATCTGCGTGCGCGGCAGCGGACTGGCCAGCGGCTACTTCGGCAACTGGGAAAAGACGAACGAATGCTTCATCCAGAACCCGGCAAACCCGTATTTCCGCGATATTCTGTACCGCACGGGCGATATTGCCGTCAAGAAGGACGACGGTCTGCTGTATTTCCTGTCGCGGCAGGACGGCCAGATCAAGCACATGGGCTACCGCATCGAGCTTGGCGAAATCGAAACCGCGCTGCACAGCGTGGACGGCATCGCCGCCGCAGCCTGCCTGTTTGACCGCAATCGCGACCGCATTGTCTGCATCTACGAGGGCGAACCGGATGCCGCGGCACTCGCGCGTGCCATGCGCAGGCTGGTGCCCAAGTATATGCTGCCCAACATCTACGAAAAGCTGGACGCACTGCCGATGAACGCCAACGGCAAGATCGACCGCGTCAAGCTGAAGGAGCAATTTATCCATGCGGAAGATTGAGAATTTCGCACAGATTTCCGATCTGCTGAACGCACAGCTCAAAAGAGGTGTCATTACCAACAACTTTCTGCGCGGTGACGACTACACGCGCGAAATCGCGAACGGACTGTACATCCACGAGGCGGGCGGTGCACTGCTGCTGTTCCGCGAACGCGGTACGCATCTTGTGATGACGTTTTATCTGCACCCGAACGCGGTGCTTTCCCTGCCGGATACGGACAGGCCGGTTGTGACCGAGCTGTCCTGCCGCGCCAAGGACGCGGACGCGATGGCCAATGCCGCCGAGCAGTTCTGCGCTCTCGGTTTTCGTGAGGTGCTGCGCCGCACGCGGCGCACCCGCAAACCGGAAGCATTTCCGGTGGAAACAACCGCAGTTCCTGCAAAGCCGGAGGATTTCGAGGATATTTCCCGCTTTTTAAGCGAGCACTTCTCCGCTCTCACCGGCTGTCTGCCGACTGCGGACGATCTGCGCGAAAACCTCGAAGACGGTCATACCGTTATCACCCGGGACGAAAAAGGTGTTTCCGGTGTGCTGCATTTTGCGGTTTCCCGCGCCTCGACCGAGATTCGGCACCTTGCCGTACGTGCGGACTGCCGCGGAAAAGGTCTTGCCGGCGAACTGCTCACTGCGTACCTTGCGGCCACGGACGGCGCGAAAAGTCAGGTATGGGCGCGGACCGGCAATGCTCCCGCCGAGCATTTTTACGAACAACACGGCTATCGGCCCGACGGATGGACTTCCGCCGTGCTGCAATATAATTAAAGGAGAAATCGACCATGAGAGAAAAAATTATCGAAATTCTGAATGAGATCTGCCCCGGCAACGACTTTGAGAACGAAACCGCCATCATCGACGACGGCATCATCGATTCCCTCGACATCGTAGCCGTTATTTCCGAGCTGATGGAGAAGTTTGACGTTCAGCTGGGTGTCAACGACCTGACGCCGGAGAACTTCAACTCGGTTGACGCCATCGTTGAACTGATCGAGAACGCGCAGGACTAATGGCTTTTACTTCCGCTTCGTTTATCGTACTCACCATCGCGAGCGTGCTGCTCTACTACACCGTGCCGAAAAAGGCGCAGTGGTGCATCCTGCTGCTGGCGAGTGCGGCATTTTACATGGCCGGCTCGGTCAAGGCGTTTGCGTGGGTGGTTCTGGTAGCCGGAATGACCTGGGTAACCGGACTTATTCTCGGACGCTATAACGCCATCAAGCCTGCCGACAAGGCGCAAAAGGCCCAAATACAGCACAAAAAGAAGCAGATCGCGATAATTTGCGCGGTCTGCTGTTTTGGCTTGCTCTACGCGATGAAATACTGGAATTTCACGCTCGAGCTGCTGCCGTCCGCGCTCGGCAATCACATTCCCCGATGGGATTTTGTCGTGCCGCTCGGTCTGTCGTTTTTCATTTTCCAGTCCATGAGCTACGTTATTGACGTGTACCGCGGCAAATATGCGCCCGAGCGCAATCCGCTGCGCTACGGTCTGTTCGTATCGTTCTTCCCGCAGATGGTGCAGGGACCGATCAGCCGTTTCGATCAGCTGGCGCCGCAGCTTACCGCAGAGCGCAAGCTGTGCTGGGACGACCTGCAGATCGGCATTCAGCTGGCGCTCTGGGGTTACTTCAAAAAAATCGTCATCGCCGACCGCGCGGCTGTTCTGGTAAACAACGTCATCATGGAGAACTGTCCCTACGGCGGTGCTGTCATTGCGCTCGGTATTCTGTTTTACTGCATTCAGCTGTACTGCGATTTTTCCGGCGGCATCGACATCACACGCGGCGTCGCGCGCATGTTCGGCATCGATATGACGCTCAACTTCCGCCGACCGCTGTTTTCCACCTCGCTCACCGACTACTGGCGCCGCTGGCATATCACGCTCGGTGCGTGGATGCGCGACTATGTGTTCTATCCTCTGGCGTTTTCCAAGCCGTTCGGCAAGCTCGGCAAGTGGGCGCGCAAGCATTTCAAGGGCATGATGGGCAAGATCTGTGCCACCTCGACCGCTACGTTTATCGTGTATTTGATCATCGGCATCTGGCACGGCGCCAACTTCCGCTACATTGCGTTCGGCCTGTGGAACGGTATCCTCATTACCGCTTCCCTGCTGATGGAGCGCCGCTTCCTTTCGTGGAAGGAAAAGCTGCACATCAACGACAAATCGACCGGCTGGCGTATTTTTATGACCGTCCGCACGTTCGGACTGGTGTTTATCGGCCGTTATTTCACCCGCGCACCGCGTCTCAAGACTGTATTCACGCTGCTCGGAACGACCGTGCTGCACCCGCATTTCAGTGAGTTTACGTCGGTTGTGCCGACGCTTGGATTGGGTATTTCCGACTTTATCATCATTTTTGTCGGCATTCTCATCGTCCACGGCGTGGAGTTCTTTGAGGAACGCGGCACGGATGTGCAGGCGTGGCTCAACGAGCGCCCGGCGCTCATACAGCTGACCGTGCTGACCGTTTCGCTCGTGGTCCTGCTGTTGTTCGGCATTTTCCGTGCCGGATACATCTCGTCCGAGTTCATCTACAAGCAATTTTAAGGAGGCAGAGCATGAACGCAAAAAAATGGGTGCTTTCTCTGCCCGTTATCGTGCTGATCCTGGCCGCACTGCTGGCCGGATTCAACTACGTCACCGATCCGTTCGGCGCGTTCGGCGACCGGTTTATGCAGTGGTTTTCGTATGACGAGACCAACAATCCGCGTGCGGCGAAAATCTCCTATCTCGAGCAGCACCATGACGAGTACGACTCGTATTTCCTCGGCTGCTCGTCCACCAGCTCGCTGCCGACCGAATCGTTTAACGAGATGCTGAACGCGAAGTTCTACAACCTCATCATGTACGGTGCGGATATGAAGGACTGCGAAAAGATCGCAAACTACCTGATTGACAACTACACAGTCAAAAATCTGGTGCTGAATGTGTATCTGGACAATGGCCTGACCTACGATGATGAGTCCAACAAGCTGACCCACAGCCTGCACTACAAAACCGACCCGGATATGTCTGCGCTGTCGTATTACTCGCGGTTTCTCCTCGCGGACCCGCGGTATGGCTGTCAGAAGCTGGTGAATCAGAAAAAGGACACGCTCATGCCGCAGTCGTTCGACGTATTCGACGAGCAAACCGGCGCGTATGACAAGCGCGTGCGTGATGTGGAGCCGATCGGTTCGACCGCGGATTATCTGAACGCCTATCCGGTATTCACCAATTATCCCAACCACGAACCGCTGCACCTGTACAAGACCGAAGCCTGCATGCAGTCGGTGGCCGCAATCCGCAAGGTTTGCGAGGAAAACGGCGTTAATCTCATTGTGCTGACCGCTCCGGTGTACACCGACTATTACAAGAACTTTTACGACGAGGATATCACGAATTTCTACGAATCTCTTGCCAAAGTGACCGATTACTGGGATTTTTCGTCCTCGTCTGTCAGCAGTGAGCCGCGCTTCTTCTACGACAGCACGCACTTCCGCAACAACATCGGCGAGATGATGGCAACCCGCATTGCCGAGAAGGAGTATCCCGACTTTACGCCTGCCATCACCGCGATTCCGTCGGATTTCGGCACTTATGTAACGGCTGACACGCCGCATGACTATTTCACGCAGCGTCCTGCACCGCGCACGGACAACGACACCGCCGTTCAGGTTCCGGTTCTGACGTGGCACCAACTGACCGAGGATGTGAGCGGCTCGGCTACCATTTCGCCGGAGACGTTCCGCAAGCAGATTCAGGCGCTTTCCGATGCCGGCTGCAACACGATTTCGCTCGAGGAATTGCGTGATTATGTGTACAACGGTACACCGTTGCCCGAAAAGCCGATCGTCCTCACGTTTGACGACGGCTATCTGAGTAACTACGAGGACGCGTTCCCGGTGCTCAAAGAATACAACATGAAGGCGACCATTTTCGCCATCGGCGTTTCCATCGGCAAGGATACCTACAAGGACACCGACCACGCCATGACACCGCACTTCGGCGCGGCTGAGATGCAGGAAATGGTGGATTCCGGTCTGATTTCCATCCAGAGTCACACCTATGACATGCACCAGTGGCCGCCGTTCGAGGACGGCAACGACCGTGTTCGGGAAACACTCGCGCAGCTGCCCGGCGAAAGCGATGAGGACTACGAAGCCGCTGTCAAGGCTGATATCCAGCAGAGCCAGCAGGCCATCGAGCCGATCACCGGCGAAAAGGTCAACGCGCTGTCCTATCCGGAAGGCGCGTACGGCACACTGACGATGGATGCGCTGCGCAGCCAGGGCATCGAGCTGACGTTCACCACCCAGCCGGGCGTGAATGCGGTCGTACAGGGTTTGCCGCAGACGCTGTACAGCATGCACCGCATTACCATGACGGAAGACACCAACATGGATGAATTTCTGGCGGAACTCGCAAACTAATATCTATGATATAGAAAACGCAGACTGAGAATATTCTCAGTCTGCGTTTTTTGTGAATGGAATTTTCCATTTTATAAACCGTAGCCGCGCATTGCACCATACATTTCCGGTCTCCGGTCGCGGTAGACACCCCACGAACGGCGCATCTCACGGATTTCATCCAGATCGAACGTATGCGTCAGCACGCCTGCGTTTTCGCGGTCAGCCTGCTCGACAAGCGCGCCGGTTTCATCCGCGATGAAGGACGAGCCGTAGAACGTCAGCGAGGACGACTGGTGCTGGTTATCCTCGGTCGGCTTGACGGTCTCGGTGCCGATGCGGTTTGCCGCGATCAGCGGCATAATGTTCGCCGCCGCGTGACCCTGCATGCAGCGCCGCCAGTGCGGCATGGAATCGCAGTCGAGAATCGGCTCGGAACCGATGGCAGTTGGGTAGAACAGCAGTTCCGCGCCCTGCAATGCCATGCAGCGCGCGGATTCCGGGAACCACTGGTCCCAGCAGATACCGACGCCGATTTTCGCATAAGCCGTATCCCAGACCTTGAAGCCGGTATTTCCGGGCGTAAAATAGAACTTTTCCTGATAAAAATGGTCATCCGGAATGTGGGTCTTGCGGTACTGACCCATGATCGTGCCGTCCGCGTCAATAACAGCCACCGTGTTGAACGTGGTCTCGCCGACCCGCTCGTAGTAGCTGACCGGAATGACGACCTTGAAATCACGGGCAATGGTCTGCATCTCGCGGACCGCCGGATTTTCCTCGAGTGTTGTCGCTAAATGGTAGTTCTCGTAGCTTTTTTCCTGACAGAAATACCAGTTTTCAAACAGTTCGGGCAGCAGAATGATCTGCGCCCCCTGAGATGCCGCTTCGCGGACCTTTTCGCAGGCTTCTTCCAGACCGTAGGTCATCTGAATCGCAGCAACGGTTACTTTATTGGACATAAAAGATTCTCTCCTATACTTATGGCAACACCACACAATTAAAGCTGCGGTGCTTTGCGGAAATTTTGTGCTCTGCTGTCGTTGCGATTTCACGGTAATACACAAAGTATTACCGCAAAACCGCGCCTAAGCAGAACGCAAAATTTGCTCGCAAATCACTCTTGTTCAATTATGCGGTATTGCCTTATCTTCTCTTGCGCGTGGGCGGCTTTTTGCCCTTGCCGGGCTTGCCGCCGCGTCCCTTGCCGCTGTGACGGCGGCGCTCCGCGCGATTGCCTCTCGGAGCACGGTCGGTGTCCTCACGGCGCGGACGATCCAGCTTTTCCGAAACCGGAAGCGAGCCGTCTGCCGGTGCAAAGTCGATCTGACCGGTGGTGTCGCTTGCGGCAAGCAGCTTGACACGCATCGGCGTGCCGATCGTAAACCGCTTGCCGGTGTGGCGGCCAACCATCGCCATGTGCTCCTCGTCGTACTGGTAGAAGTCGCCGGTCATCAGCTCTGCACGAATCAGACCCTCACAGCCGTTTTCCAGCGCAACGAACACGCCGAACGACTGCACGCCGGAAACCTCCGCGTCAAATTCCTCACCGATAAACTGCTGCATGTAGGACGCGATATACAGCTTGTCGATGTCGCGTTCACAGTTGTCGGCAGCCTGTTCGCGGTTTGTGGACTGGTCTGCGGCTTCCTCGCACATCGTTTCGTCTGCCGCGGTAAATTCTTCGCCGAGCAGCGCCTTCTGCAGCATACGGTGCGCCACCAGATCGGGATAACGGCGGATTGGCGAGGTAAAGTGCAGGTAGAACTTCGCCTTCAGACCGTAATGGCCAATACACTCATCCGCATAGCGGGCACGCGCCAGCGAGCGCAGCAGAAGCGTCGGCAGCACGCGCTGCTTCGGGTCGTTCTTTGCGCCGCGCAGCACAGTCTGGAACTGCGCCGTATCCTCCGGCTCGGACGGGTCGATGCGGTAGCCGAACGGACGCGCAAACGACGCAAACACGCGCAGCTTGTCCGGATCGGGATTCTCGTGCACACGGTAGACGGTCGGCAGCTCGCGCTTGCACATATACTCGGCAACCGCTTCGTTGGCCTGCAGCATGAATTCCTCGATCAGCTTTTCACTCTCGCCGCGCTCACGGAACCGGATTTCAACCGGCTTGCCGTTCTCGTCCACGCGGATTTCCGCCTCCGGAATATCCAGCTCGAGTGCGCCGCGCTCAATACGGCGCTTGTACAGCGCGTGCGCCAGATTGTTCATCGTCTCGGCAGTCTCGACCAGAAAAGCGTATTCCTCGCGCAGTCCCTTGTCGCCCGCGAGAATTTTGTTGACCTTGTTGTAGGTCATGCGGGCCTTGGAGCAGATGACCGACTTGGCGAATTTCGCACCATACCGGCGGCCGTCCTTATCGACCTCCATCAGCGCGGAGAACGCCAGACGGTCCACCTTCGGGTTGAGCGAACAGATGCCGTTGGACAGCGCGAACGGCAGCATCGGCACAACGTGTCCCGGGAAATAAACCGACGTGCCGCGGCGGAACGCCTCGGCGTCAAGCGGCGAATCCGGCGTAACGTAATGGCTCACGTCCGCGATGTGTACGCCGAGCAGATAGTGTCCGTTTTCCAGCTTTTCGAGCGATACCGCGTCGTCAAAGTCCTTCGCGTCATCGCCGTCGATGGTAAAGATCAGCTTGTCGCGCAGATCGAGCCGCTTGCCGGCGGTGCCCATATCGACCTCCTGCGGAATGGCAAGCGCCTGCTCGAGCACCTCGTTCGGAAATACGTCATACACGCCGTTTTCGTGCAGAACAGCCGCGATAGCGGCCTCCATCGTACCGCTTTCGCCCAAATCCGCGCGGACAACGCCCTGCGGCATAAACTGCTCATCGCCGTAATGCGAGATCGAAACAGCCACGCAGTCACCAACGGCGGCTTCGCCGAGGTCATGCTTGTCCACCGCAATCTCCGGATACTTTTTCGAGGTCGGCTGCACGAAAAATGCCTTGCCGCGCTGCACGAGTTCGCCAGTCAGCTCCTTGCCGGCGCGTCCCAGCACGCGGATAACGGTTGCTTCCTTGCGGCCGCGGTTGTTCTTGCGCTCACTCACCTTGACGAGCACGCGGTCGCCGTGCCACGCACCGCCGGACGCATTCGGCGGGATGAACAGATCATCCGGCTTGGCTTCGCCCTCCGGATAATCCGGCGCGACAAACGCGAATGCCCGCTCGGTAGCCAGATAGGTTCCGGCCGCACAGCCGTAGTGCGCGGAGACCGCAAAGCGGTTTTTCTTGTTTTTCATCACCCTGCCGTCCGCAACGAGCGCATCCAGCGCGTTTTTGAGATTGTTTTTGCCTGCATTCGGCAGCTCGCGCCGGATGTCCTCAATACGGCACGGGTGCACCAGAATTTCCAGCAGTCTGGATTCCAATTCGGTGTCTGCTTCTTTATTTTTCATATTCGCCCCTCCTATCTTCGGCTTCTGGCGAAAAATTATCCATTGTAAAAATAAGCTGTCATACTTCATCATTATTATACCATTCTCCCATCTTATTGAAAAGCGAAATCGGGGTAAACCCGTAACCGGCCGCAAATTTGTACAGAATGTGACGAACGGCATGAATTGACGCGGACAACGCATCATGATACTATATAGTATATGAATATCAGAGCAAAACGGAGGGAATTTGCATGAAAGCACTCATCACGGGTGCGTCCTCTGGACTGGGACGCGAAATGGCGCGCCTGCTGGCGGCACGCGGCTACGAGCTGATCCTGTGCGCCCGCAGAGAGGAACGCCTGCGCGAACTGGCGGCAGAGCTGCCGGTGCCGTGCCGCATCATCGCGGCGGACGTGTCGGACGAGCAGGAATGCCGCCTGCTGTACGAGGCCGTACAGAGCGAGGAACTGGAGGTCGTGATCAACAACGCGGGTTTCGGCCTGTTCGGCGAGTTTGTCACCGCCGATCTGGATGAGGAACTGCGCATGATCGACACCAACGTGCGTGCCGTACACATTCTCACCAAGCTGGCTGTGCGGGATTTTGTGCAGCGCGGACGCGGCTATATTCTCAACGTGTCGTCCTCGGCGGGATTTTTGCCGGGACCGCTGATGGCGACCTATTACGCCACCAAAAACTATGTTCTGCGCCTGACAGAAGCCTTGCGCGAGGAGCTGCGCCGCGCCGGCTCTCCGGTGCGTGTGTGCGCCCTCTGTCCGGGACCGGTGGACACCGAGTTCAACAAGGTCGCAGGCGTGCGGTTTTCGCTCTCCGGTCTGTCGGCAGAGCGTGTGGCGCGCGAAGCTGTTGACGGCCTGTTTGCAGGCAAGGCAGTTGTCGTTCCGGGTGCAGCCATGAAGGCCATGACACTGGCGCGGCATTTCGCGCCGGACAGCATTCTTGCCCGTATCACCTATCATTTTCAGCATAAGAAGGGCGCAAAATGACTGCAAAAGAGATAAAAAGAACGCTGCAAAGCGAATTTGTGCGTACACTGCGCAAGCCGTTCGTGGACGCGGTAAAAGCATATGGACTGGTAAAACCGAGCGATAAGGTTGCGGTCTGCATCTCCGGCGGCAAGGATTCCATGCTGCTGGCACTGCTGCTGCAGGATTTGCAGCACACGGTGAATTTTGACCTCGTGTTCCTTGCAATGGACCCGGGTTATGCGCCGGAGGGCCGCAAGCACCTCGTGGAAAACGCGAAACGGCTGGACATTCCGCTCGAAATTTTCGATACCGATGTACTGCGCGTGGCAGGGGTGCATTCTGCCGAGCATCCGTGTTTCCTGTGCGCAAAGATGCGCCGCGGCTATCTGTACACCGAAGCATGCAAGCGCGGCTGCAATAAAATCGCGCTCGGTCATCACTATGATGATGCCATCGGCACCGTGCTGATGGGACTGATCTACGGCGGTCAGGTGCAGGCCATGCTGCCGCGCGTCAAGGCGAAAAATTATGAGGGCATGGAGCTGATCCGTCCGCTGTATTTCACGCGCGAGCAGAGCGTCATTGACTGGGCGGAATATTGCGGTTTGACCTTTCTGCCGTGCGACTGTCCGGCAAAAAAGCTGGAAAGCGACACCAAACGTGCGGAAATCAAGCAGCTGATCGCGTCTCTCGCGGCAAACAACCCGCAGATCGAAGCGAATATCTTCAACGCGGTCAAGAACGTCGATACCGCCAAGCTGCTCGGCTGGCGCGATGCGAACGGTAAACATAATTTTTTGGATCAATTTGAGTGATTCGAGGAACCATCATGAACATAAAGAGAGCAAAAAACGAAATCAAAAACGCACTCAAGGCGTATCTCGCGACCGATGAATTCGGCGCGTATCGCATTCCGCCGATTCGGCAACGGCCAATCCTGCTGATGGGACCTCCGGGCATCGGCAAAACGCAGATCATGCAGCAGATTGCCGAGGAGACCGGCGTCGGCCTTGTCTCCTACACGCTGACGCACCACACGCGCCAGTCCGCGCTCGGTCTGCCGTTCATCGACAAGGTGGTGCTCGGCGGCGAGGAACGCACAGTAACCGCCTACACGATGAGCGAGATTATCGCCTCAGTGTACCGCGAAATGGAACGCACAGGCGTAAAAGAAGGCATTCTGTTCCTCGATGAGATCAACTGTATTTCCGAGACGCTCACGCCGATGATGCTGCAGTTTCTGCAGTGCAAGACCTTCGGCAACCAGCAGCTGCCCGCCGGATGGATGGTCGTAGCGGCCGGAAATCCGCCGGAATACAACAAATCCGTGCGGGAATTTGACGTGGTAACACTCGACCGCGTCAAAAAAATCGACATCGAAGAGGATTTCGGTGTGTGGAAGGAGTACGCGTACCGACGCGGCATCCATGGCGCCATCCTGTCCTATCTTGAGATCCGGCGCGAGCATTTTTACCGCGTAGAGACCACCGCCGACGGACTGCAGTTTGTCACCGCACGCGGCTGGGAGGATTTGTCCGAGCTGATGCAGGTGTACGAGTCGCTGGGTATTCCGGTTGATCGTCAGGTTGTGGAGCAGTATTTGCAGCTGCCGCAGGTGGCAAGTGATTTTGCGAATTATCTGCAGCTTTATGACAAATACAAGCAGGTTTACCGCGTGGATGAGCTGCTTTCCGGCACCTGGGAGCCGGTTCGCGCTTCCGAACTGCGGGACGCGCCGTTTGACGAAAAGCTGGGCGTACTCGGTCTGCTGCTGAGCCGGCTGGCGGACGGTGCCCGTGACGCGTACCGTCTGGATGCGCTGACCGATGCGCTTCACGCCGACCTGCTCGCCATCCGCGAAGGCGAAAAAGCCATCGCTTCCCTGCCGGATGAAAAACGTGCCGCGCTTGCAGACAAGCGAAACGGCGGCTCGTCCGACAAGGACGCGCTCTATGTCGCCTCCCGCGAGGTGGAGCGTCTGGATGCCTACCGGCAGACGCTCATGCTTGAAAAAGTACCCGAGGATCAGCAGTTTGACCGTCTGAAGGCGCTTTTCTCCGCCGATGTGGACGCACGCGCAGCCGCCGCAGACAAGACCGATGCCGAACTGGCAAACGCATTTGCCTTCCTCGATGCCGCCATTCCGGACTCGCAGGAGCTGGTGCTGTTCGCTACCGAACTGACCGCAAACTGGTTTACCTCGTGGTTTATCCAGAACTTCGGGTGCGATGCGTATTTCGCGCATAACAAGCGCCTGCTGTTCGATGATACGCAGAAACAGCTTCTGCAGAATATTGAATCCGCAAGAAACGAAGAATCATGAACAGTTTATCCGGAAACCCGGTTGCGCATTAGGCTGCAGCCGGGTTTCCGGCGTATTTAGAAAAGGTAAATTGTAAAATGAAATCGAATACATGGGATCTGTTAGAATAAAGCTGCCGCACAATCCCCTAACAGAAAGAGCGCAGCACGATGGAACATATTTTTCTATTCTGCCGTAGATTATCGACAGCTCACATGCTATAATGAGGGCAGACTTGTTTTTGCGGTGAGCAGACAACGCAGTAAAGGACAGAATCCATGAAAGATCTATTGTTTCTGATCGTGTTGTTTGTTTCCAATGTTATTCAGGCCATCACGGGCTTTGCGGGCACGGTGCTGGCTATGCCGCCCTCGGCATACCTGCTCGGGCTCGACCATGCCAAGGTAGTGCTCAACGCGATGGCGTGGCTGTCGGGGCTGATGATTGCCGTGACCGGCTGGCGGGATATTAACCGGAAAGAGCTGGCGAAGATGTCGGCGGTGATGCTGCTCGGCATGGCGGCCGGTGTCAGGATTTGTGCGCTCGTGCCGTCGGAGAGCACACTGCTGACCGTTTACGGCGTGGTCATCATTGCGGTGGCGCTCAAAAATCTGTGCATCCGCACCGAGCGGCAGCTGCCGCCGTTCGCACTCGGACTGGTGCTATTGGCGGCGGGCGTGATACACGGAATATTTGTTTCAGGCGGAGCGCTGCTGGTGATCTATGCGGCACAGGTGCTCAAAGACAAGCGCACGTTCCGCGCAACCGTCGCGCCGGTGTGGGTGGTGCTTAACTCGTGCCTGCTGATAACGCAGCTCCGCGCCGGACTGGTCGGTGCCGCGGATGTGCGGCTCATCCTGCTGAGCATCTTGCCGCTGTTCGCGGCGGTATGGCTTGGGAAACAGCTGGCTGCGCGTGTGTCGCAGAAAGTGTTCCTCAATCTGACGTATGCGCTGCTGCTCATTTCTGGTCTGTCGCTGATCCTATGACAGACCGTTCATTCCATTCAGAAAGCCGGTGAAGATCATGCTGCTGCGCGACATCGTAAAGCAGGTACAGCATTTGGAAATGAAGCTGATGGCGGGTGAAGCCGGTCTCAATAACGAGGTCGTGTGGACGCATATGGTGGACAGTGACACGGTTTCCGCTTTTTTGCAGGGGCAGGAGCTGGTATTCACCACCGGACTGGGCCTGAGCGACACGCTCACACTGCGCCGTCTGGTCGAGGAGGTCTGGCGCAACCGTGCGAGCGGCATCGTTGTCAATATCGGCCCATATATCAAAGAAATCGGACAGGATGTGCTGGATTTCGCCAACGAAAAGGGCTTTCCGGTGTTTCAGGTGCCGTGGAAGATCCGCATGGCGGAGATCATGCGCATCATCTGCTTTTCCGTCATCAAGGAGCAGCAGAAGGCGGTCGAAATGACGGCGGCACTCAATAACGCATTCCTTTGCCCGCGGCAGGAGGAGCTGTATGTTTCCTCGTTTCTGCAGAACGGCTATCTGGCGGACAGCCGCTACACTGCCGTCAACATCCGTGTGTATGCGGATGGAAACCGCGTCACCGGTGAGCGGCTGGCGCAACTGTCGGCGGGCATCGACCGGCATCTGCGGTGCGGCGGTGCGAGCGTGCTGTGCTGCACACAGGAGCGGCAGATCGTGCTCGTGTTCTGCGACCGCTCAGTGGAGGAGCAGCTTGCTGTTCTGCGCGAGCTGACACACAGCCTCGGCACGCAGCTTCGTTCCTCAGAAACCGCGCATCTCTGCCAGAGCCGCACGAGTACGAGCATCCGCTGCCTGCACGAAAGCTATTCGTTCGGAGAGAAGATGGCTGACCTGATGGCGGCCTGCACGATTCCCGGCGAGCAAACCTTCGAGCGGGTGCGGCTGTTGGCGTACAGTGCTCTCGGCATCTATCGTGTGCTGCTCACGCTGCCCTCGAAAGAGGCCGCTGAGGAATATCTTCGGGACACCGTGCTGCCGCTCTATGAATACGATGCACTAAATCACAGCGACCTGGTCGCGGTGCTGCAATGCTATCTGCGGCACGACTGCAGTGTGAAAGATACCGCGCAAGAGCTCGTTGTGCACCGAAATACGGTCAATTACAAGCTCGGGAAGGCTGCGGAAGTGCTCGGAAAAGATCTTTCCGGGTTTGATATTCGGTTTCAGCTGCATCTTGGCTTTCTACTCTATCCGATGGTATATCCGAATGGCTTTTGTGCCGGAGCACAAAAATAATTAGGCGGGGTCCCATTGTATCACACCCGCGCATCGTGTAATATAAGACCCAGATAAGACAAAGGCGTCTGGTTTGCAGGAAATGCAGACCGGATGCCTTTCTTTTATACCATTCACCCAAAACCAGTGCTCACAGGCAGCCGAAACCTCGCACAGAGAACAAACAAGTCTGCTCACCGCAAAGAACATGACGCGAGCGCAGCAGCCGGAGCCGGAAAACACAAGGAGGAACTTCAGATGAGCTACACCGGAAAAGAAATCGCACAGATGCATAAGGATTATGTCATGCAGTCCTGGTCCAAGTCGGGCGGCGATGTGCTGCCGGTAGAACGTGCCGAGGGCATCTATTTCTACGATTACGACGGCAACAAGTACGCCGATATGGCGTCTCTGCTGGTCTGCTCCAATCTGGGTCACGAGCTGCCCGAGATCGTAGAGGCTATCAAGGCGCAGGCTGACAAGATGTGCTTTATGGCGCCGGCGTATGCTTCCGAGCCCAAGAGCGTGCTCGCAAAGATGCTGGTAGAAGCTGCCGGCGCGGATACCTACAAGCGCGTATTTTTCACCAACGGCGGTGCCGAGTCCAACGAGAACGCCATCAAGATGGCGCGCATGGTCACCGGCCGCACCAAGATCTTTTCCGGCTACCGCAGCTACCACGGCGCAACGCTGGGCGCTTCCAACGCTTCGGGCGACTGGAGAAGATATGCCGCTGAGATCGGCGGTGCGAACGGCTTCGTACACTTTATGAACCCGCAGATGTACCGCGATGGCTACACCAAGGGCGTGGATGACTCCGAAGTCACCAAGAAGTATCTGGATGCGCTCGATCTCCAGCTGCGCTATGAAGGTCCCGACAACGTAGCTGCTATCGTGATGGAGTCCATCGTCGGTGCAAATGGTGTTATCCTGCCGCCGGACGGCTACATGGAGGGCGTGCGCGCGCTGTGCGACAAGTACGGCATCCTGCTCATCTGCGATGAGGTCATGGCGGGCTTCTACCGCACCGGAAAGATGTTCGCATTCATGAATTTCGACATCAAGCCGGACATCATCACCTTTGCAAAGGGCGTTACCTGCGGTTATGTTCAGCTGGGCGGCTGCATCGTCAGCAAGCGCGTGGCTGAGTATTTCGAGGAGAACGTATTGCAGTGCGGCCTGACGTACAGCGGCCACACGCTGGCGTGTGCAGCAGGCGTTGCAGCGATGAATTACTACAAGGATCACAACACCGAGGGTCACGTTGCCGAGATGCACGCTATCGTTGCACCGTTCATGGATGAGATGGTAAAGAAGCACAAGTGCATCGGCGAGGCGCGCTGCATCGGCCTGTTCGGCGCACTCGAGGTCGTAAAGAACAAGGAAACCCGCGAACCTATGCAGGAATACGGCGTGCCCGGTCCGGTTATGCCGTGGATCTTCGCAGAGCTCAAGAAGCGCGGCTTTGCAACGTTCGGCCGCGAGAACTTCATCGAGATCTGCCCGCCGCTCATCATCACCAAGGAGGAGCTGGAACACTATCTGCCCATCCTCGATGAGGTGCTGACCATGGTGGACGAAAAGTATTGCGACTAAAGGCAGGTGACAGACAATGACTTGGGATTATTTACAACCGGTCAAGATCCATTTCGGCAAGGGCCGCCTCTGGGAGATCAAGACCATCGCAAAAGAGCTTGGACTCACGCGCGGCCTGCTGGTCGCCGGACCGTTCTTCTTCCGCAGCGGACTGGCTGAAAAGATCATCCGTGAAGCCGAAGGCATGATCGTGGCTTCGTTCGGTGAGATCTCTCCCAACCCGGACGTTACCGAGGTCGATGCGTGCGCGGATGTTATCCGCCGCGAGAACATCGATTTTGTGGTGGCACTCGGCGGCGGCAGCCCGATGGACTGCGCCAAGGCCGCTGCGAGCGTGGCGCTCACCGAGGATTCTATCCGCAAATACCACGGCACCGGCGTAGCGCTGCCGGAGGCACATCTGCCGCTCATCGCTATTCCGACAACGGCGGGCACGGGCAGCGAGGTAACGTGCGTTTCCGTCCTCTCCGACCACGCGAACGGCAAAAAAGCGCCCATCGTATCCGAGGGCTTCTATCCGGTGGCAGCTATCATCGATCCGGAGCTGACCTACACCATGCCGCCGCAGGTAACTGCAGGCACCGGCATTGATGTGCTCTCGCACGCCATCGAGGGCTACTGGAGCAAGGGCCACCAGCCCATCTGCGATACGCTTGCCATCCGTGCGGCGGGACTGGTATTCGAATATCTGTTCCGCGCCTACGAGAACCCGCAGGACGAGGAGGCCCGCGAAAAGATGTGCGAAGCCTCGGTCATCGCCGGTCTGGCGTTCACGCTGCCGAAAACGACCTCATCGCACGCCTGCTCGTTCCCGCTGACGAATATCTACCGCATCCCGCACGGCGAAGCCTGCGGTCTGACACTCGACCACTTTATCCGGATCAACGCGCACGGCGAGGGCGGTGAGCGCGTAGAATATCTGGCACATAAGCTGGGATTTACCGATGCCGATGCGCTGGCAGATGCCGTGCTCGAGCTCAAGCGCAAAATGGGTCTGCGCTGCGATCTTCACGATCTGAACCTGAGTGATGAACAGATCGCGGAACTGGTGCGCATCAGCCGCCACCCTAATCTTTACAACAATCCGGTGGAGATCACGGACGAAATGCTGGAAGAAATGTATCGCACCCTTGCAAAGTAAAGCGGTATGTGTTAAACTGAAAGTAGGACAAAGGAGTCCGGATACACAGTATCCGGGCTCCTTTTCTTTATCTTATATGGAATAACGGGAGTTGACATTATGAAACTGGTAACTGCGATCGTCCGTCCGGAAAAGGTGATGGACGTTATCAAGGCGCTGGAGCAGGAGGGCTACTACGCCTTTTCCAAGTGGGCCATCTCGGGCCGCGGCCGCGAGAAAGGCATTCAGGTAGGCGATGTGCTGTATCAGGAGATGGCGAAAGCCATGCTGTACATCACGGTCGGCGACAAGGAAAAGGACGAGGTGGTGGACATCATCGTCAACAGCGCTAAGAGTGGCCCGACCGGCCACTACGGCGACGGCAAGATCTTCGTGTCCGACATCAGCGAGGCCTATACCATCAGTGAAGAAACTCGCGCGGACGACTAAGGAGCGTAAAGACGATGGATGAACGTAAAAAACGAGCAAAACTCCAGAAATCCATGGGCCCGGGCTCGATCTGGGCCGTTGCGGTAGGCTCGATCATTGGCTGGGGCTGCTTTCTTCAGGGCGGCATCTGGACCGAGCGTGCCGGCGGCCCGCTGCCGCTGTTCCTTGGCTTTCTCATCGGCGGCCTGCTGATGATCGTAGTCGGTTACAGCTATTCCTATATGATCGCAAAATTCCCGGTGGCCGGCGGCGAGTTCGCCTATGCCTACAAGGGCTTCGGCCGCACGGCTTCGTATGTGTGCGGCTGGATGCTGTCGCTGGGTTATCTGGCCATCGTGGCGCTGAACGCGACGGCACTGCCTGTGCTGGCCTCGTATATCTTCCCGGGCGTGTTCACGCACGGGTACCTGTACACGATAGCCGGCTATGACGTTTATCTCGGCGAAGTGGCACTATCGCTGTTCTTCATCATCCTGTTCGGCATCATGAACTACCGCGGCGCGAAGTCGGTGGGCAATCTGCAGCTGGCTATGGTGCTCATCATGTGCGCGGCAGTGGTGGTTTCGGTTGTCGGCGTGGTCGTCACCGGCCATTTTGATACGGCAAACCTCCAGCCGGCCTACGGCGCGGGCGGCAAGTCGTTCGGCGGCGGACTGGCCTCGATTCTGGCTCTTGCGCCGTTCCTGTATGTCGGCTTTGACTGCATCCCGCAGGCTGCGGAGGAATACGACTTCCCGCCGCAGAAGTGCAAGGCGCTGATCGTGTCCGCGCTCATCGTCGGTGCGCTGATCTACGGCGCGATGGCGCTCGTCACCGACTGCGCGATGCCGTGGCAACAGGTGCTCCAGCTGACCGATGCGAACGGTGTCGCTGTTAAGTGGCACACCGGCGCCATCCTTGAGTTCGCGATGGGCAAGCTCGGCGTGGGCTTTGTCGCGCTGGCGGTCTGCATGGGCATCTTTACCGGCATGAACGGTTTCTTTATGACCTCCAGCCGTCTGCTGTTCGGCATGGCGCGTGCCAAGATGCTGCCCTCCATGTTCGAGAAAGTACATCCCAAGTACAAAACGCCGTCTGTGTGCGTTATCTTCACCATGCTGCTGTGCTGCATCTGCCCGTTCTTTGGCCGCGAGGTCATCGGCTGGGTCGTTGATATGTGTTCGGTGGGCACGGCGTTCGGTTACTTCTTTACCTGTGCGGGCGCGTACATCCTGCTGAAAAAGTACGGCGACCCGAACGACACCAACCGTATTCGCCCGTCCACGGCGCTGTGCGGCTGCATTATTTCGGTAGCCATCCTGCTGCTGCTCGTCATTCCAGGCTCTCCGGCATTCATGGCACCGCAGTCCTTCGCGGCACTGGCTGCATGGGTACTGATGGGCGTGGTGTTCTACTTCTACGCAAAGCGTGATTTTTCGACGATCGCCAAGCGTGAAATGGATTATCTCATTCTCGGCAATGTGCAGGTCGTTCGTGGTATGCGCAAGGGTCAGCAGCCGGGCGCTGTTGTACAGGGCAACGTGGTCGATCCGAACCGCGCAACACATACGACGCAGCACTGAAAGTGCACAAAGCGGCTGCAATTTCCGAAAATCTGCAAGCTACAATTAACCATATCAGACACCTGAACACACAAAAGCGACACCATTGGTGTCGCTTTTGTGTGTTCAGGTGTTAGCTCGTAACCGTCAGATCTGCGTATCATCTTTATCCCCCTCGAAGAAGTTTATACAACAATTATACTGTATTTGTTGTGCGAAACCAAATATGCTTGTTGAGAAACACCTGTGGACCACTCGACAGTAAGAGGCTAATCGGTTTTTCTGCATATCTTTGGAACAAACAAGCGCAGAAGAACGTTCTCTGCGCAAGCTGTCAAAATGAAGGCTCTACCTTGGCAAAGGCAGAGCTTATCGGAGAAGACCGGCTACCCGCTGTTGATTTTCGCCAATCTGCGTGCTATTATGAGGGCAGAAAAAGGCGCGTATTCGCTGCGCACCCGGCAGAAAGGAAGTACGCAATTTTGTTGGATTTTTTAGAGCAGGAGCAGATTAGCAAAGATCTGCGGGACGGCATTCTGGAATACCGGAAAACCTATCCCACACCGCCGGAGCTGCGCAGCCGCGTGCCCAGATCGCGGTATCACTATTACGGAAAAGAAGTCTGGGAAGCCGCTGTTGCCGCCCTTTTGTGCGGAGAAAATCTGCTGCTTGCCGGCAGCAAGGCTACGGGTAAAAATGTGCTGGCGGAAAATCTGGCACAGGTTTTTGCGCGGCCCAGCTGGGATGTGTCCTTCCATGTGAATATAGATGCTGCCAGCCTGATCGGCATGGATACCTTTGCAAACGGACAGGTCACCTTCCGTCCGGGTCCGGTGTATCTCTGCGCACGCTATGGCGGCTTCGGTGTTCTGGACGAGATCAACATGGCGAAAAACGAAGCGCTGGCGGTGCTGCACGCCACGCTGGATTTCCGACGTTCGATTGACGTACCGGGTTATGACCGATTGGATGTCGATCCGGCCGCGCGGTTCATCGGCACCATGAACTACGGCTACGCCGGTACCCGTGAGCTGAATGAGGCGCTGACCAGCCGTTTCGCTGTCATTCAGGTGCCCGCCATTGACGGCAGCAATCTGGAACGGCTGCTGACCGAGGAATTTCCCACCCTGGAAAAGAAATATCGCGAACAATTTGTACAGCTGTTTCTGGACCTGCAGAAAAAGTGCGAGAATGCCGAGATTTCCTCCAGGGCACTCGATCTCCGCGGCATGCTGGATGCGCTGCGGCTGATTCAAAAGGGACTCAGCGCCGGAACCGCGCTCGATATGGGCATCACAAACAAGGCGTTCGACAGCTATGAGCAGGGTTTGATTCGGGACGTCATCGCCGCCCGCATTCCGGCCAAGCTGGACCGCGCCTGCCTGTTTACCGACTGATATGGAAACTTCTGCTTACAGTGCCCGTCAGCGGCGGGCTATCAATCAGATCTGGACCGCCTGCGGAGATTATCGGTTTGAACCGCAGTTTCTGGCGATGCGTTCGGACGGTCAGCCCGATCTTTACATGAACTGCGTGATCGGTCTGGTGCACAAGTGGTTTGGAGAAGATCTGTCAAAAAAGCTGTTTGCCTCGTGGGCGGGTGACGCTCATCAGGCCATGTATGACGATCTGGCATGGCTGGCATTGGAAAATGCCGTCTACGAAAAAGAGCTGCCGGAGCGCCCCGCGCTGGCGGAACTGCGGCAGGCGCATGCCGCTGCCTTTTTTGCCTCGGAATACCAGCTTTCCCGACAGGAGTGGATGGCGAAAAACCAGCTGGTATACGCGCTTCAATCCGCCCGCTGGAAAGCTGTGCTCGAACAAAAGCCGCCTGTTCTGGCGCCTTGGGAAAAAGGTCTGTCGGCGGCGCTGGCCTGCCCCGGCACGCTGAGCGGTGAGGAACTGACAGAGGCAGTACGGACAGCCTTCCGGAAATATCTGCGCTTTGACGGCACTGCTCATGCAAAAAAGCCGTTCACCCTCCATTTCGGGGAGCGATGGGTGCCGCTGCTGACCAAGCTGTTCACGACCGAAATGGTCCGCACCGACGATCTGGCCATTGACCGCTCTGCGGCGGCCGGCGAAAACGGAATGGTGCGGGCGTCCAATGCGCTGCGCGCGCAGTTGGAATCCGGCGACCGCGAAAATGAGGATCGGGATTACGTGGAAGGCTGTTTCGGCCGCAGTCTGTATCCCTCGCGAGAGCTGGCGCTGATTGAACAGCGGCTCTGCACCGGAAACCATCTCGGCTGTCACCTCTGGTTTACCCGCGGTGAGACGGCGCAAGGCAAAACCATGCGTGCCGATGTGCAGCACCTTTTCGATCAGGCGGCCGAACAGGCCGAACGGAACCGTGCAGATTTCCTCAAAAACAATGACCTGTATCAAAGCTCCATCCTGCGGCTGACCGAGCACATCCGCAACTGCATGCAGGTGCAGCAGCAGCCGGATGCCGTTTCCGCCCGACAGGGACATGTCGATAGTCAGCGCATCTGGCGGCTTCC
>OLRQ01000569.1_pt1 | contig 36949 bp, 30 predicted proteins | sample 1671971 | NCBI WGS metagenome assembly OLRQ01 (sample SAMEA3136631, study PRJEB25190) | human gut metagenome | biome: human gut; feature: human-associated habitat; material: faeces | place: Austria | collected 2013
CTGCGCCTGCATGACTTAATGCAACACTATTGCGTTTTGAAATTCAATTCACCGTGCGGATTTAGGAGGAACGAGCACCCCGACGCTGAAACCGGCGAGCGGAGCGTTCGCTGAAAAAGATGCGTTTAGCGAGATTCAAGGCACCCGCTATTGAAAAAGGCGCGTTTAGCGTTCCCGCTCAAACGATTCAAGCTCTGATTCCTTGGCATTCGCCACAGCGCATCGACATAATGCCTGGTAGAACGAATGGCGTCGCAATGGCATATCGAATGGATGCGGCAACATGCGAGAGAGGCCCTCGCTAAACGCGACTTTTTCAACATTGCGGGACCCGGCCACTGCAAGGCAAGGGCAAGGCAAGGGCCAATTCCGAAGCCGAGGCCGATTCCGAGGCCGGGCCCAATGCCAACGCTAATGCCAAGACCAATGCGACTAGCTTTCGTCTTTAGCAATATCGAAACAACATTGGCCCATCGGCCTCTTTCGATTGCGAACCAGCCCTTATCCATTGCCCCGCAAAACCGTCAACGCCCTAAGGTTTGCTACAACGTTGCCAGCACGCTTTTAAGGTCTTCCGCGGACGATTGAAGCTCTGAAAGCTCCTCCGCGTTCAAATCGAGCTCGATGATTTCTCGCACGCCTTCGCGGCCGAGCACCGCGGGCACATTCATGCACATATCATGTATGCCGCATTCGCCGTCAAGCTTCACGCATGCGGTCATCTCCACGCCCGTATCGCGCAAAATGGCCTCAACCATATAAAAGATGCCGGCTGCGGGGCCATAGAACGACGAGCCCGTTTGGAGCAGGTCCACGATCTCGATGCCGGAGTTGCAGGCACGCTCGCACGCTTCGCGGATGTCCTCGGCGCTCATCACGCTGGCAAGCGGCTTACCGTCCACCGTGCAAATACGCGACAGACACACCATTCCCTGCCCATGGTTGCCGAGCACCCAAGCCTCCACGCGGCTGGGATGAACTCCGAGCTTTTCGCGGATGGCGAACTTAAGGCGCCCTGCCGCCCATGCCGATCACGCGCGAGGCGGGAATGCCGCCGTGGCTACAGGCCAGATAGGTGGTCACGTTGAGTGGGTTGCTCACGCAGATGACGATGGCGTTGGGGCTGAGCGCGATTGCCTGCCGCACGGATGAGGTCATGATGCTCGCATTGGTGGCAAGCAGGTCTTCGCGCGTCATGCCGGGCTTGCACGCGACCCCGGCGGTTATCACCACCACGTCACTTTCGGCGGTATCGGCGTAATCGGATGTGCCGCGCACCTTGAGCCCCGAATCGAGCACCGAACACATGTGCATCATGTCGAGCGCCTTGCCGCGCGCGATGCCCTCGTTGATATCGAGCAGCACAACATCCGCAAGCCCCAGCGCCACGATATGCGATGCCGCCGTGGCGCCCACGTTTCCCGCGCCGATGATACTGACTTTGGCCATTGCCCTCCCCCGTTCACTCTTGCGCGGCGCGAAAGCCCGGCCGTCTTGCGGCTCCAGCGCAAGGCTCACCGATCTTCCATCCATCGAGATTGCGCGCCGCAACCGGTTTTGCCACCGCAGCGCACGCACCGCGCCGTATGCGCTGCGTTTGATTTCCCGGCAGGATATCCCATTGCGCACATAGCAGAGAGACAACAGGCTCCTTTCCATTACATTTAGAATGATGGGCATACAGCGACGCCAATAGGTCGTGCGATTCGAAAGCTCACGCAACGGATGCGCATGGGCTTGGGCTGCAAGACCGCAGATGCCGAACGGCGCGCATAGCGCTCGCATCATTTGCAGAGAGGCGTGAAATTATCGAGGACAGATTCGACGCCCGGGAAGGAGGCCCCACGATGGACCACCGTTTCGAAATCGGCCTTATTCGCGTGATCACCTGCGACGCGCCTGACCTTGGGGCACACGGTAGGCTTCTCGAGGCGGCATATCCCTTCCTTAGCGTGGAGAGCCGTTGCATTCCCGACCAGCCCGAAGGCATCCATTCGCATGAAATGGAGTTGGCGGCCGTGCCAAAGATCGCTGACCTGGCACGCGAGGCGTTCGCCAGCAAAGACGCCATCCTGGTGAGTTGCGCCGAAGACACGGGAGCGCCCGAGGTTCGCGCCGCCCTGCCGCGAACTCCCGTGATCGGCGCCGGAGAGGCCGCCTGCGCGATGGCGCTCAGATACGGTAGGCGAGTAGGCGTGCTCGGCATCACCGATGTGGCGCCCAAGGCGTACATCCGCATGCTAGGAGAGCCGCTCTTTGACGAAAAAGGATCGCGCATTGCCGATGAAGATGCGACGCAAACAGCGGGCCACGGATGTCAGGTTGCCAACATCCGCCCGCATGGCGTGCATTCGACGCTCGACCTGCAAACGCCCGAAGGCCGCACGGCATGCATCGAAGGCGCGCGACTCCTGAGACGGCTCGGCTCCGACGTTATCGCGCTCGGCTGCACCGGCATGGCCACCATCGGCATCGCCCGTGAGCTCGAAGATGCCACGAGGCTGCCCGTGGTCGATCCCGTGCTCGCCATGGGAGCCTTTGCCGCATTCGAAGCGGCGAAAAAATCGTCGAAACGAAAGCCCCACCGCAATTAGATCAACGACGAGGAGTTAGGCGAGTCGTCCACAATTGGCATCCTCAGCATACTCCTCAGGAACATAAGAGCTCGTCCTCGAGAGCATAAGAGTTCAATACTCGCCTTTCGCGCAGTTGAGCTGCATTTGAGGGCAGTATTGAACTCCCATTTACACAAAACGGCAGTTTTGAACTCTAAAACCGCCCTTAGGAACCGAAGCGGCCATGAGGTAGTTTGAAAAGGCTCGGAAATTCAGAACTAGAACCCTAAATCCTCAGCAATCAGAATCACCTTGACGCGACCGGCATAGCGACTGTGACGCGTGACCACAATGTTGCAGCACATGCAGCCTTCGTCGTGGCAGTTGCCGCACACGCCGATGCGCTCGCAGGGCGTTCCCGCGTGCAGACGTGCGGCGTTGGGCGGGCAGACCATGGTCTGGATGCGCTTCACGCCGGCGTCCACGTCCTCCACCACCTTGTTCATGCCCACAAGTACGATGACCTGACGCGGGCCGTACAGCAAACAGGCCAGACGGTTGGAGTTGCCATCGATGTTCACCAGCTCGCCGGCGCGCGTGATGGCGTTCGCGCTCATGAAGAAGCAATCGGCGCCAAGATGCGACAGGTACATGTCGCGCAGTTCTTCGGGGCCATTGGCCGTGGAGCGGTCTAGCAAGCGGTAATTCCCCGCCTGAAGCATAGCTTTCACGCCCGTCTGCTCGAACGTGACCGTACCGCCCCAACCAATGGAGGAACCCTCGGGAACAAGAGATTTCACCAGCTCCACCGCAGCGGCACTATCCTCGCAGAAGTAGCCCTCTATATTGCGGCGCCCAAGCTGCTTGATGATGGTTTTGGCGGTTGCGGCAAACGCCACTTTGCGCGGATCGGTCATAGTCCCCCCCTTCGAGAAATAGAACTTTCCAATAGTTTACTCCGCACTGCGTATACATGCCTGCGAAAGGCAGAGCGGCGTTGCACTGACGGCGCCGAATAAGCGGACGATTGGAGCCTGAAGCCGCATTCGCTCGCCGAAGATGCACATGGCTCTTGGCTCCTATTCCTCAGCCGAAGCCTCCCGACCACCCGATTCAACAATATCTATCAGCTCTTGCTGAGAGTGCACCCCAAGCTTGGCGTAGATATTCTTAGTATGGAAACGAACCGTGTTTGGCGATATGACGAGTTTGTCCTTAATCACGCGAAGCGTTCTTCCGCATGCAAGGAGGCGGAACACTTCAGACTCACGCCGGGTAAGCCCGTATCGAGACGCAAGCGCATCGCATCGTTCGAGAAACGAATGAGGCAGCCCGCGCGCGACCTCCTCCCCAACGGCCGCATCGCCAGGCGAAGCAGACCCGGAAAACCCCTCGGCACCCTTGTGGGGGACACCGCCGCCGTCCACCCCATGCGCCTCCCCTGTCTTATTTGTCTGCAAAACACTGTGATGTTCGAGAGGCCCCGAATCAGGCAGGAGGATATTCGCCGCGTGCACGTCGGGGATAGGCTCAACCCCTTCGATAGCCTTGACAAAGCTGAATCGCAGCAGCACCACCATACAAAACGCTGCGAACAAAACAGCGACCGACACCCCGATCCAGTACGCCGCATCGTGCGAACTGCTCAGTGCGATGGAGCCCACATTTCCGAATGCTGCACCCAGCTCCAGCCCCAGCCAGGACAAAGCAATCACATACGATGCGGCAAATGCGGCAGACCGCCAGTTGCGCGAAGCGATGGATGCGACAACCAAAAGCACGAGCAGATTGAAGCATGCCGACCCGGACGACAGAAGCGCCCGGCTCACAATAAGGCGCACGCCGTCCAATGAAACGATGGCGTTGGTCGCCACTATCATTCCCGCAAGCGTGATAATCACCGATGCGACGAACATGGCGTCCGCGTTGAAGCGGTGTCCCAAGAGCAACGCAAGTGCGCCCAAGACAAAGAGCACCAGAAAGGCAAATTCGTATAGCCACGGACTCGAAACCAAGGGGGAAATGGAAAGGGATACTCCCTGGGCAAAATCGAATACGAGAACCGTGATAAAGCATAGGTGTCCCCAGGGGAGAAACGAGCGGGGACTCACAATTGAAAGGTCGGCTTCGGGCTCGGACGCAGCCAGCCTCCCTATATCGTCCCTCACCAGCGGGCCAATGCTTATCCAGATGCAAAGCAGCAGACAGCAATCCGCGACGGGCGGGAGCGAAGCGAACAGCGAGCCCAGAGCGGTTTCAACGCCGTACGCAGCCGCAAATGCACCGGCGGCAAGCGGAAATCGGACGCGCTCCTCCACCGTCGAGACGGCCAGGTACACCAGCAGATACAGCCAAGAGTCGGCAAGGGAATTCGCCAACACGGCGAGCAAAAGCAAAGCCGAATTGTCGAGGCGCAACCCCACCAACCCGCACATGAGATAGACGCCGATCGAACTAAGCGCCACCACACTCCAAAAACGGTATCTAAACAGATTCGGCCGAAACCAGGCGAAAGCGGCGAAAGCGGCCATCACAAAGACTCCGAACAGCGTGCCTATATCCCTTAAGAAAGGATGCCCCTCCGCAAGCGTCACATAAAGCCCGTCGTCGAGAACAAGCAGCGAAAGGGTCATGCAGGCAATCGCTATCGCGACGCGCACGTTTGAGATAACCGCGTCTCGCCTCGGCATCGCCACCCCCCTTGCCCTTCTCTTCCGGTAATTGGAAGCATACACGTTTTCATTCAATAAGGCTTCCTGTTTCTTGCCCTATTCTTGCCGTTTTCCTGGCCTTTTGGGAAATACCACATCATTGATGTAGGGGAAACGGGGCCCCTCTCTTGTGCAGTCGGACCCTTTTCTCCAATACCACATCGCCAAGGTGGCGCGCTTGGAAACGAAAGAGCTTATCTTCTTCGCATTGAAACTTCCCAACCGCCCAACGCAAGGAGGATACGATGAGCGAAGCAAAGACGGTAACGCGCCGGAATCTGCTGAAGATGGGCGCAATCACAGGCGCAGGCGCCATTGCCGCGTCCGCAGTCGGATGCAGCCCCAAGCCCAAGACGGCACCCGATGTGACATCCGATATGGAAGCCGCAAGAACCTATTGGCTCGGCGAGGAGCCTGCGGTAGACGAAAGCAAGGTCGTCGCGGAAGAGCAGACCGACTTTCTCATCATCGGCGCCGGAAACGCCGGCATGGTCGCCGCCGCCACCGCGAGCGACCTCGGACTCGATTTCATCGTGGCGGAAAAGGGTGACAGCGTAGGCGATACGCGCGAATACATCGGCGCGATCAACAGCAAATTCGCGCTCTCCGTCGCGGAGCCCACGGACAAGCTGAAGCTCCTCAACGAGCTCACACGCTACGCCTCGGGGCGCGTGAGCCCTAAAGTGATTAAGATGTGGCTCGACGAGGGCGCTGAAATGATCGAATGGCTCGAGCCCATCATGACGGCGGCAGGAAAGCAGATCAGCGTCACTGCTATGAACGACCCGCACCCCACCGGCGGGACCGACTACATGACACCCACCATCGAGCACTGCTTCATGCCCACCTACACCGAGCCGATGCGCAACACCATCCTCGAGATGTATATCCAGGAGGCGGGTCATCAGGTTTCCTATGGCTACGATCTGGTGAAACTCGATCACGCCGACGGATCGGTGACTGGCGCTGTGTTCAACACGCCGGACGGGCTCAAGCGCATCGTGGCGCACAAGGGCACCCTACTCGCGACGGGTGGATACGCCGCCAACCCCCAGATGGTGCGCGCGAATCTTCCGCTCATCGAGCGCTGCATCACCCAGACGAGCTACAGCCTCCGCTGCGACGGCTACGGCTTGCGCGCCGGACTCTGGGCAGGCGGGGTCAAAGACGTGAACGGCGCGCCCGTCATCTTTGACCGCGGCGCCGTGCAGCCGGGCGTCGACGCCGGATATGTCACCGATGAAGACGGCAATCAGCACTTTCCCGGGACGCATTACCAGCTCAATATCGGCAGTCAGCCGTTCCTCAAAGTAAACCGCCGAGGCGAGCGGTTCTGCAATGAATCCATGCCCTACGATACGTTCTGCAATGTCGCAAGCTATCAACCGGGCGGCGTGTTCTGCCAGATCTTCGACGCCGATGCGCCCGACCAGATCCTCAACCAGTTCCACACTATCGGCTGCGCTGCGTACTCTGCCGCAATGCTCTCAATGGGTATCCCCTTCGACGACTTTATCGCCATGGACGGCGGGGCCGAAACGATGAAAAAGGCCGATTCCCTGGAGGGACTCGCCAACATGCTCGGCTTTCAGGGCGAAGACAAGGAAACGTTGCTCGAAACGATCAGCCACTACAACGAGCTCGTCGAAAAAGGCGAGGACAGCGATTTTGGCAAAGAATCGTATCGTCTATCCAAAATTGCCACGCCGCCCTTCTACGGATGCTGGTTCGGCGGCGCGCTTCTGGCAACGCTCGACGGCCTGCGCATTAATGAGAACATGCAGGTGCTCACCGCCGACGACCAGGTGATTGAAGGGCTGTATGCCGCTGGTGATGTGTCGGGCTGCTTCTTCTCGGACAACTATCCCGAATATATCGTTGCCGTAGCGTGCGGAAGAACGTGCACCGAAGGCCGCCATGTGGCCCGGTTCATCGCGGGAGACCTCGACTAAATGCGACGTTAACGCGAATTACAAAACCATCAGAATCGTTTCACTTTCGAATCGCTAGGAGCAAGCAATGACAGAGCCCATTAATGAGACGCCCGAAGCCGTAGAGGCCAGCACGAGGCCAATCGCGAGAAAGAGCAGGAAGAGGATAGGCGTCATCGTAGGCGTGATAGCTGTCGTATTGGTCGCGGCGGGTGCAAGCCTTTGGGTGTGGCACGAGCAGCCGAGCTTCTGCGGAGCCATCTGCCACGCTCCCATGGACAATTATTTAGCCACCTACGAAGCCGAACCCGGCCAGCCGACAACGGATAAGTGGGGCAATGGGGTGGCCGATGCCTCCTCCATGCTCGCACCCGTCCACAGGACGGAAGACGGCGCGACCTGCCTCACCTGCCACGAACCCGTAATAAGCCAGCAGATCAGCGAAGGCTTGAACTGGGTGAGCGGCAACTATATGTTCCCGCTCAACGAGCGCACCACCGACCAGATCGGCGAGCCGGTCGGCAAAAACTCCGACGAACTTTGCCTGAACGAAAGCTGCCATCATGTGACCGACGATGGCACCGAGCTCAAAACCCGTGACGATCTCATCGCTGCGACTGCCGACATGGGCACTTACAATCCCCACGAGGCGCACCACATGGAGCTCGAATGCGGAACCTGCCACAAGGCCCATCGCGCATCCGTCAACTACTGCACCCAGTGCCACGCAACGGCAGAGGTGCCCGAGGGCTGGATTTCTATGAGCCAGGCCAACGAATACACCGATATCGATTAGCCCCGCTTCGCCCCCCTCCTTTTTACAAGAAAGGCCAGGTAATATACCTGGCCTTTCTTGCGTTATCGAACGGGAAGGCATCAAGCGTCGCCTTCGATGACGCCTAGCGTCACCGGCCGGAAACCGGATTGCTTCCTGCCGTTGGCGTTCGCCGGGCCGCTCGGACGGCCCCGAGCGGCAAACCACTACTTCGCAGCTGCCTCCTTGGTCGGCGTCTTCTTCGCTGCGGGCTTTTTTGCAGTCGAAGATTTCGCCTTGGTGCCGCCCTTCTTCGCGGCAGCCTTCGCTTCTTTCTCCTCGGCTTCTTTCTCTTTGCCGGGACAGTTGAAGTTAGGACAGAGCTTCCACGGTCCACGCGCGGTCTTCACAATCACCATGGGGGCGCCGCAATGCTCGCACGTCTCCTCGGTGGCTGTCAGCTCGCCATACTGAGGCAGCGGATAACTGGTCTCGCACTCCTCGTAATTCTCGCAACGAATGAAGCGCTTGAGCGTGCGGGGGTTCTTGCTCGCAACGAGCTTTTTATCGAGTCCCTTTTCAGCGCACGTCGGGCACTTCCCCACAACCACATCCGGCTCTTGGTTGGTCGGGCAGTTCGGGTCGATGCACAGCGTACGCGGCTTCGAGCGAAACGCCGTCACCTTGATCTGAGGCATGCCGCATGTCGGACACTTCTCCTCGAGCGCCTCAACCTTGCCCTTGGGAAGCGGGTAGGTCACGTCGCAATCGGGCCAGCCTGCGCATCCGATAAACATAGAACGCGTTTTGGAGGACGCGCGCAGCTGAAGGTCCTTTCCGCACTTCGGGCAAGGACCCACATAAGCGTCGGCCGCCACGGCATCGGCCAGTGCGTCTTTGATTTCCTCCTGATGCGGCAGAAGCTCGTCGAGGACATCATGCAGAATATCGCGGGAAAGATCGACCACGTCTTTGCGCGATTTCTCGCCGGCAGCAATCTTGTTCATGTCTTCTTCAAGAGTGGCCGTCATATCGGGGCTGGTGATCTGCGGAGCGAACTTACCCAGCGCATCGCACACGGCAATGCCGAGCTGACTTGGCTCGATTGGGTCATTCTGCACGTACTTCACCGTATACAGGCGCTCGATGATGGCATGGCGCGTAGCCTTGGTGCCAAGGCCCAGCTTCTCCATTTCCTGAATGAGCTTGCCCTGAGAATAGCGCGCCGGGGGTTCGGTCTGCTTCTTGGTGCACGTTGCGCCCTGAAAATCGACCGACTGACCCTCTTCGAGCGAAGGAAGCTGTTCGTCTTTTTTCAAGCCGTACGGATAGATAGCGCGAAAACCGGGCTTCACCAGCACGTCTCCGCGTGTGACGAACGGCTCGGAGGCAACGTCGATCGTGACCTTGGTGCCTTCGACGACCGCCGATTCCGACAACGTTGCCAGGAAGCGGCGCGCAATGAGGTTGTAGAGCTTCCATTCGGGCGCCCCGAGCTTATCGGGGTCGGCCGCCGCCGTGGGATGAATGGGCGGATGGTCGGTGGCCTCCTTCTTGCCGCGCGTTGCGACAAGCGCGCCCTTGGAAAGAAGCTCCTGGCAATACGAACGGTACACCGCAACGTCGGAGAGCTTTCTCACCGTGCCCTCGAGGTCGAGCGATTCGGGATAGACCGTATTGTCCACGCGGGGATAGCTGATATAGCCGTCCATATAAAGGCTTTCGGCAATGCGCATGGTTCGCGCAGGAGAAAGGCCCTCGGACGCCGCTGCGGCCATAAGACTCGTGGTGTTGAACGGCACCGGAGCCGCAACCGTGCGTTTGCGTTTTTCAATGGAAGAAATCACGCCCTTCGAAGCACCCTCGACATGGCCCATGACGGCATTGGCCTGCGCCTCCGCCTTGAAGCGAGCCGTCGCATGCGTTGCCTCGAAATCTTCGGGCTCTTTGCCGAAGCGAGCTTTGATGACCCAATAATCCTCGGGCACGAACGCCATGCGCTCACGTTCACGCGCCACGATCAAAGCGAGCGTCGGCGTTTGCACGCGGCCAGAAGAACGCACGTTTCCGTAACCCGCGAATTTCACGATAGTCAGATAGCGCGTGAGCACCGCGCCCCAGATGAGGTCAATATCCTGGCGACTTTCGCCGGCCTGGGCGAGGTCGTTGTCAAGCTCTACCAAATGGGAGAACGCGTGCTGGATTTCGTCTTTGGTGATTGCCGAATAGCGCGCACGGAACACCGGAGCGGTGTCGTTGACCTCTTTCATGCAGCTCAAAGCATCCGACCCAATAAGCTCGCCCTCGCGGTCGAAGTCGGTCGCGATGATGATTTCGTCGGACTTTTTCGCCAGATTCTTCAGACTACGAATGATGTCTTTTTCTTTGGGCTTCTTTTCGATGGGGGCATATGCAAGATACGGCAACGCATCCATCTTCCATGCGCCCATTTCAACGCCGTCTTCCTTGAAGGGCTTGCGCTTCGTTTTGAAGGGAGGCTTAGGAAGGAAGTCAGGGATATGAGCAGGAACGACTTCGCCTTCCGCCGTGACGCCTTGCCAGCCGCTTGATTTCTTATAGACGATGGAGGGCATGAAATCGGGCTCGAGAATATGGCCACGTAAACCGATGGTCACCCACTCATCACCATCCACCTGGAAGCGATACACGGGGGTGTTGTAGACCTTGTCGGCCTTGGGCTTTCCGACGCTGAGCAAGTCGGCGATTTTCTGGGCGGCAATGTTTTTCTCGGTGACAACCAGTTTCAAGATTGTATCCTCCGATGCGGAATTGATTTGACGCTTTATGATTCACGGCAAGAGCCGAATTCGATTCAACGAACCGATAGCATACACGATTTTTTGAGAAGCGGAAAATAGGCGAGAAACCTTTCAGGAGAGCAGGATCTTCAAAAGCGGACAAATGCAAAGGGCCGTACACGAAATCACTCGTTTCTCTACTTTGGCACGACCCCTCTCTTACTCATGGAAGGAATCAGGAACACGGCACAAGCCGCAACGCCTGCCACCCCGATAAATCCCCCGACGACACCGACCCACGAAATTGACATGCCCGAACTTACTGCTCCGCCTATCGCCGATCCGCCGCCGATGCCAAGATTGAAAATCCCGGAGAAAATGGACATGGCAACCGCGGCAGCGCCTTCGGGAGCATATTTGAGAATCTCAGACTGAAGCGAGACGTTGAAGGCCGTTGCGCACGCTCCCCAAAGAACGCACATGCTCGACGCAAAAGCAAAACCCGTTGCGCAAGGCAGCATAAGAAAGAGCGATGCCGTGATGCCGAAAAGCGCCAGGATGAGAAACGCGAAACGCCGACGACGCCCCGCATAGAGACGGGCGAACAGCGCACTTCCCGCAATGCCCGCAATACCGAATATGGAAAGAGCCGCCGTAATCGACCCGTCCGAAAACCCGCCGATCTGCTGCAAAAACGGCTCGATATAGCTATACCCTGTATAGTAAGCTGTCGCCATCAAGGCAGTCACAACATACACCCCCATAAGAACAGGGTTTTTCAAGAGCTTCGGCAGCTCTCGGGCAGAAAAGCGCTCGCCCGCGGGAACCTTCGGAAAGACCGCGGCAAGATACGCCAGAACGCCGAAGGATACCACGGCAATGCAGAAAAACGTCATGCGCCATCCAAGGGCAAGGCCCACGACGCGGCCAAGAGGCAATCCGCATATCATCGCCACCGAAGACCCCGTTACGATGGCGGAAAGCGCCAAAGACTGATGCTCGATGCGAACCACGCGCACCGCCGCAGGAGACGCGATGGACCAAAACACCGCATGGGCGCAAGCCACTCCGATTCGGGCGGCCATAAGCGTCCAATACCCTGGCGCCAACGCAGAAAGAACCTGACACGCCCCAAACAAGGCGACAAGACCCAGCAAAAGATTGCGAAAACCGAAGCGGGAGGCAAAGACCATCAACGGCAGCGAAAGCACGCAAACAGCCCACGCGTATGCGGTGATAAGGATGCCCGCTTGCGATTCGCTCACCTGGAAATCCGCGGCAATATCCACCAGCAATGCAATGGGCATGAATTCCGACGTGTTGAACACGAACGCCGAAAACGCGATACCTATGAGCGGGAGCAGCTCCTTTGCGCTCATGCCGTTTTTCATGTGCTACCTTTCTTCCGCAACTGTCTCGCAACGATGTACACCTGCCGCCTTATCGAGCTTGTCGCTTTCCATGAAAGACGTTCCGACCGATTCGAAAGCCGCCGCCATCATGGTGTAAAACAACGAAGCCATGCGCTCGGGAGATTCTTTCATTCCGTTTTCAAGCCATCGAACGTAGACGTTGAAAAGAGCGCCGGTGTAAAAAGACACCCCGTAGCGAAGCATGCCTCGAGGAATTCGGCCTTTCGCCGCACACGCGACATACTCCTGAAACAGTCGTTCGTAGATGCTTGTGAATCCGGCCTCGTGAAGGCGAAGGAGTTCGATGCGATACTCGCGGAAGTACCGAAACGTAAGAACGACCCCTTCGTAGCTGAGACAGCCGCCCTCGATTTCTCCTATGGCCTTCCCGAAGTCGTCCATAATCAAACGCCCGGCATTCACCAAAATGTCCTCTTTCGAAGAGAAGTTGCGGTAGTAGGAGGCCCGGGCAACATGGGCCTCTTCCACGATGTCGGTCACTGTTATGTCGGAAAACTCCTTTGAACCGAGGAGATGCAAAAGGGCGCGTGCGATGCTTACGCGCGTCTGCCTGTTCGCTTCCGACCGCTTGTCCATGAATCCTCCGTTTCCTTACCACCCAATCTCTTCGCTACACAATGCGCTTGGGCGTTATATCCCGCATGCGTCTTTGACCCTTCGCCGTCGTTCCTGGAAACCCTTCCTTTATATTCTGCAAATGTTGCGCTTTTGTAACACGGCTTGTATTGACGCGTAACAACCACACAATAAGATACGAACTGAGACAATTTGTATCAGTTCGTATCTCGGGAGAACAACCATGATGATCGTCACCGACACCGCGTCGGATATTCTCGAAAGCGAGGCGGCCGAGCTCGATATCAGGCTCGCTCCGCTCGATATCGCTTTCGGCGACGTACACTGCTCGCGCAATACACCTGAAATGCTCGATGAATTCTACCGTTTGCTTACGACTTCTGAAGAGTTTCCCAAAACAAGCCAGCCCGCACCCGAAGTCTGGCTTGAGCTTTTCCGCGAAGCACAGGAAAACAACGAAGATGTGCTCGTGCTCGCCATGACCTCGCAGATATCGGGTACGTATGAATCTGCCTGCATGGCGGCGCGCCTATCTGGATACAGCGACCACGTTGCCGTCGTCGACACTCGCCAAGCGATCGTCTGCCAATATATCGTGGTGCGCTATGCAGCTGCACAGCGCGACGCTGGCAAGTCCCTCGGCGAAATTGTCGACTTGGTGAACGCGTTCACCAAGCGAGTCCACGTCCACGGAATCATGGGAACGCTCACCTACCTGCGCAAAGGCGGCCGCATTCCCGCATCGGTCGCCACAATCGGCAACCTACTCAAAATCAAGCCGACTATCGGTATCGACAACGGCAAGCTGGTAAGCCCCGCCAAGACGAAAGGAACCGCGGCGGCGAAAAGAATCATCTGGAAAGAACTCGAGGCGGCAGACCTCGATCCGGCATGGCCCGTCTACTTCCCGTACACAAGCGACAGAGAGGCAGTCGAGAAGCTGCGCGACGAAACTGTCGAGAAATTTGGACTCGATATCGAAAATACAAGATTTCGCCAGGTCAGCGGCACTATCGGAGCACACCTTGGACCAGGAGCGTTCGGGTTCGCTTACGTAGAGAAAGAATAAGCTCCGTATTCGAGCATGCGCCTCGCAAAACAAAACAACGTACGGGCTTTCGCAGACCGCAAGGCCCGCCTCTAGACGGGGTCCACAAAACGGCCCGGCCCAGGCCGTTCCTGTAAGAAAATCCACGAAAGGCGGGCCTCAACCGCCCCTTCCCCGAAAAGCAATCGAGCCGCCCTTTCGGACGGCTCGATTCGTACTATCCCTGAATGCTCTTGTAGAACTTCGCATCGGCGAAGACGTCTTCGACGCTCTTGCCGTCGAGCCACGCCAGACCGAGCAGCTCGTTAAGCGTGGAAACCAATTCGGAGCAATCGACAAAATGACCCTTGTCGTTCAGTTCCGAGCAATCCTGCGCACGCCAGTAGCCATCAGTATGGGTGAGGTAATACGTTTTGTCACCCAACTCCATAAATACGCGCGTGTTTGCGCGAAGGTAATTCGCGAATTCGTCGAACGAACCTACTTCAAGTACCTCTTCAGCCTGAACTCCCATAGCAGCTCTCCTTCCGGCTCGATAGCAAGGCGTCCCCTACGCCATTTTCAGCATAGTTGCATAGTACTATAACGAGAGACACCGTGCCGAACGCAGCCGCCAGGCAAACGCCCCACGCATCCGAGCGAATCCATGCTAGAGGCTACAACGCCATCTGAGGCGGTCTGGAGGCTTCGTCCCAGGCTATCCCAGCACTTCCGCACAGATACGCGCGCCTTCGGAGGCGTCTTTCGCATAGTAATCAGCCCCTACCATCTTCGCGTACTCGGGCGTGAGCACCGCGCCGCCCACGAATACCTTGGTATCGGGCGCCTGCTCGCGCAGCAGTGCGATGGTCTCTTCCATCCCTCGAACCGTCGTGGTCATAAGGGCAGAAAGCCCGACGAGCTTAATACCGTGTTTCTTCACGCAATCAACCACCGCCTGAGGATCGACGTCACGCCCCAGGTCGAAAACCGTGTACCCGTAGTTTTCCAGCAGCATCTTCACGATATTCTTGCCTATGTCGTGAATATCGCCTTTGACCGTAGCAACGGCAACCTTGCCCTTGTCGGCCACGCTTGCAGACGACGCAAGCTCCTTGATGACGTCGAAGCCGGCTTTTGCGGCCTCCGCCGAAGACATGAGCTGCGGCAGGAAAAACGTGCCTTTTTCGAAACGCTCCCCCACCTCGTCAAGCGCAGGAATCAGGTGATCGTTGATGACGGCCATAGGCTCCACGCCTTCTTTTTCGAGCATGGAACGCACGATATCCGCCGCTTGGGCACGACGGCCCGTAATCACACAATGGCGCAACGTGCCTGCTTCGCCATCGGGCGCTTCGGACGAAACCGCAGCTTGAGCAACGCCGTCTTGCTGGGCCTGACTCGGAGCAAGAGCGCTGGCAGACGCCATGGTGCGATTCGCGTATTCTTCAATGTAGCGCGCGGCGGAAACGTCCTGTCCGCACAACACGCGCCAGCTGTCCACGATTTCGCGATAACGGTCGGAAAGCGGATTGAGGATAGGTAGGTCAAGGCCTGCGGAAAACGCCGCCGCCAAAAACGTGGCGTTCACCACTTCGCGCAACGGCAAACCGAAGCTCACGTTGGACACACCGAGCACCGTACGCACGCCCAAACGCTCTTTCACCATGGTGATGGCGCGCAGGATTTCGACCACTTCGCTCTGGTTGGTAGACGCCGCCATGACCAAGCAGTCGATGAGGACGTCCTGACGCGGAATGCCCGCCGCCTCGGCTGCGCGCACAATGCGCTCCGCAATGGCGAATCGCTCTTCGGCCGTGGGAGGAATACCCCCTTCGTCAAGCGTCAGACCCACCACCGCGCAGCCGTAGTGTTTGGCGATCGGAAGCACCGCCTCCAGACTTTCGGCCTTGCCGTTCACGGAGTTGATAATCGGCTTGCCCGCATACACACGCACAGCAGCCTCCACCGCTTCTGGGTCGGAAGAATCTATTTGCAGAGGCAGGCCGGTCACACCCTGAATCTTGCCCACCAAATCGACCAGCACGGCCGCTTCGTCTATTTCCGGCAAGCCCGCATTGACGTCCAGAATGTCGGCGCCAGCCTCGGTCTGTGCAATGGCCTCATTGATGATGTAGTCGAAATCCCCGGTACGCAAAGCCTCCTTCAGGCGTTTCTTGCCTGTGGGGTTAATGCGCTCGCCGATTGTGGCTACATGCCGGCCTTCCAGTACCACCGCCTCCTGCGCACTGGTCACGCTGCAGACAGGTTCAGCAAAAGGCCTGATAGATTGCTTCCCATGTACGATATCCGCCAGATTCGCAATATAGACGGGGTTCGTTCCGCAGCAGCCGCCCACAATGCGCACGCCCGCTTCGACCATACCGGCAATGCTTTTCGCGTACGAGTCGGGGTCGACGGAAAACACCGTCTTGCCGTCTTCGACATGAGGAAGGCCCGCATTGGCCTGCACCATCACCGGACACGTTGCTACTTCGAGCATTTCGTCTACCAACGGACGCAAGTCGTCGGGACCGAGCGAGCAATTCATACCCAACGCCTGCACACCGAGCGCCGAAAGCGTAAGCGCCGCAATGCGCGGACTCGTGCCCAGAAATGTGCGGCCATCTTCCCCGAAAGTCATGGTGGCAAACACGGGCAGATCGCTGCATTCTTTGGCGGCCAAGACGGCGGCCTTCGTCTCGAGCAAGTCTGCCATAGTCTCAATCAGGATAATGTCGGCACCGGCTTCGACTGCCGCACGCACCTGCTCTGCGAACAGGTCGTACGCTTCATCGAAGCTCATGGTGCCAAGCGGCGCGAGCAGCGCCCCCGTCGGACCGATGTCGGCAACCACATAACGCGCGCCGGCGTTGCGCACGCACGCCACGGCGGCCGTGAAAATCTCGCGCACCGAAGCCGCATCGCCGAGCTTGCGCGCGTTCGCACCGAACGTGTTCGTGGTGACCGCGAGGCTTCCCGCTTCGACGTATTGGCGATGAATAGCGGTCACTTCGTCGGGGCTGTTCAGGCACAGAAGCTCCGGGAGTTCGCCCGCCTCCAAGCCTGCCGCCTGCAACATGGTGCCCATAGCGCCGTCGAAAACCAGGTACTCCTCGCCCGCAATCACGCGTGCAAGATAATCATCAGCGATGCGCAGCGCGTCACGCGCATCGGCGGAAACAGCATGAGAAGTTATCGGTAGCATGGCGTACCAGCCTTTCGCAATGAACAATGAGCGGCGCAGGGACATCCGGCACAGCTTCGTTTGGCACCTTCGTACAGTTCGTCGAACAATCCGACGAACGCCGTGACACTTTTCACGGGAACAAGCAGGTTGGAGTCAGTCACCGTCATCCCGAGTTTTTTGTCCGCCTCGAGCGTGCGCACGATGGCGGGCTGAATATCAAGCGGCAAATCGCCGTAACCAGGACTGAAACGCCAATTCGTGTGCAGCCCGAGCCCTGCCGCTTCGGCCACAATTGCGGCTTCGCATGCATCCGCCGCACATTCCACCAGCGAGGAGCCCGCCGCACCGAACACGACGGCATCAAGCGCGCTTTTCGCCTTCATACGCATGGCAGCGCGTTCGTTTGCGAGCCCAAGCGTGACCGCCATGACTGCACAAGAACGCGCCGCATGAAGATGCTCGTAGATAGCCGACCCTTCGAGCACGAGGGAACTTCCCTGAAGACGAATCACGCCGTCCGACGCATCCACAGGAAATATTTTGTATACGAAAGCGGGAGCCGAATCGCGCTCGCAGGCGGCGATGAGCGAATCGATGCGTTCGTCGAGCATTTCATCGGTCTGTTGACCAGAATATCCGATATAGCGAAGCGCTTCGGCCTTGTCGACGCAATAGCGCGGCATGGCTAGCTCGCCGCGCCGCGCAGTCGTGCGACAGCCGCGCGGGCTATGCTCGGCTGATTCATCGTGTACACATGAATGCCGTCGACGCCCGCCTGGGCGAGGCCTTCCATCTGGTCGCACGCGTATTCGATGCCGGCCGCGCGCAGCGATTCCGGGTCTTCTTCGTAGCGCGCAAGAAGCTTGATAATCGGAGAAGGCAGGCTGGCACCGCACATGAACACCATGCGCGAAATCTGAGCCTTTGACAAAAACGGCATGATGCCGAACGTAATCGGCACCGTAATGCCCGCATTGCGGGCGGCTTCAAGGAATTCGAGCGCACAATCGTTGTCGAAGAAAAGCTGCGTCACGAAGAATTGCGCGCCTGCGTCCTGCTTTTCTTTCAGATGTTCGATGCCCTTTTTGAAATCCAAGCAGTCTATATGGCCTTCGGGATACGCCGCGGCGCCCACGCAAAAGCCCGCTTCGCGTACTACGGGAATGAGGTCTTTGGCAAAGTGGAAATCGTTCGTCGCAACGCCGGGGACGGGATCGCCGCGCAGGGCGAGAACGTTCTCAAGGCCCGCTTCGCGCATGGCGGCAAGCGTTGCGTCGATATCGTCCTTCGTTGCTCCCATGCAGGTCAGATGAGCCATGATGGGCAGCGCGAAGTCTTCTTTCATCATACGGGCGACGTCGATCGTGCGCGCGCTGTTACCGCTTCCGCCGGCCGAGTACGTCACCGAAACGAATGCGGGATCCAAAGGAGCAAGCTCCTCGGTCATTGCATGCGCAGTCTCGACAGGAAGGTCGCCTTTCGGAGGGAAAATCTCGAATGAAATGGGCAGGCTTTCGCCTTGAAACGCCTGTGAGATTTGCATAGCGGAGGTCCTTTCTCGTCGAACCGCCATTGTAACGCCTTATCCCCACGACGCTTTAGCATGCGATAGTATGAAACACGCTTGAAACATTCGGCGCGGACGGGATTCTACAGCACGCGGCCGACATCCTGACCTTCGCGGCGAATGCGCAGGATGTCTCGTTCGTGCAGCTCGAACGAGACGGCGAATGAATAGCGCTCCATGGTGCGATTGGCCACCTCCACGGCCACCAGCGTGCCGCCCGGACACGTCGGATCAGGGCCGATAATGCGGCCCAGGCCGTCACGTTCGATATCCTTCAGATCGGTCCCTGGCGCAGCATGCCAGACCAGACGTTTCACCGTGCACGTGCGCACGGCAGCATCGGGACTGATAGCCTCAAGTTCCTCGCCCTCGAAGAAGCGGTTGCGGCAGAGCGTTTCCACGCGGTATGGCTCGGAGGCATCGCACGGTTCATCCAGCTTAAAAGCGCCGCACTCCCCCAGTTCATCAGCAGCACAGCCCAGAACGCGCGCCACCATCTGATGCGAACGCGCATACTCAACCGTGCCCTGGTTTTGCCCCGGATCGCCAAAGTAGAAGCCCGTGCAGTACGGACGATGACTGGTTGTCTCGAGTTCGTCTTGCCACGCATCGGCATCTTCGCCGTCGAGGACGTGGCGATACGCGTTGACCACCGACGCTACGTAGTATGCACCTTTCGCACGACCTTCGATTTTGACACTGTTCACGCCGGCATCTTTAAGTTCTTGCAGGTGCGAAAGCATATTCATATCGTTCGAACTCATGATGAAGCTGCCGCGATCGTCCTGTTCGATAGGGAAATACTGTCCCGGGCGCTTCTCTTCCACAAGCGCATACTTCCAGCGGCACGGCTGCGCGCAATGACCTACGTTAGCGCCGCGACCCGCCATGTAATCGCTGATCAGGCAGCGGCCGGAATACGCCATGCACATGGCGCCGTGGACGAACGCCTCGAGCTCGATTTCGTCGGGAAGACGGCGGCGCATCTCAGCGATGGCCGCAAGGCTCATCTCGCGCGCAAGCACGATGCGCGAAACGCCTAAGCTCGCATACATGCGCGCCGATTCAGCATTCATGCACGACGCCTGCGTGGAAAGATGGATTGCCACGTTCGGAGCCGTCTCGCGCGCGACGGCGAGCGCGCCCATGTCGCCCACGATGACGGCATCCACGCCCGCTTCGGCAAGCATGGCAAAATAGCGACGCAAATCGTCGATGTCTTCGTCGGTCATCATGGTATTGACCGTGACATGCACATCCACGCCATGCGCATGTGCGTATTCGACAACTTTGGGCAGTTCGTCTTCGTCGAAGTTATCGGCACGGCGACGCATGCCATAGCGCGTCGATGCGAGGTACACCGCATCCGCACCGAAATGAATCGCGTACTCGAGCTGCTCCCATCCGCCCGCAGGCGCGAGCAGCTCCATCGTGTCTTGAGACGAAGAGCGTGCCATGAACCGTCCTTTTCTGACTATATAATCGAGATGTTCGTACATGCAAAACGACCCGTTTGCCTCCGCATGCAACGCCTCAGTATATCGAACCGCGCATTCAGGCACGCCATGTACATCGATTTGGAACAATATCGCGCGGCCACTGCGCACGAAGTGGCGGATTCCCCTCCTCATCGGGGAGAAAGCACGAGAATCACCCATGCACATTACCATGAACCTCGAAGATGGATTCCTGCCCGACGAATACGGAAAATATGCCGATCCTGCGGATTGCCATGGCTGGAGCTGCCGTCGTTCGTTTCCTTTCGAGATGACGGACATCCCAGCCGAAACAAAAGCACTCGCATTTGTCTTTCTTGACTGGGACAGCGTTCCTGTATGCGGTTTTCCGTGGATTCATTGGTGCGCTTATGCAAACGGCTTGTTCAACGGCTTCTTTGCTTTGGACGATGACGCCAGCCGCAACGGCGCCGAAGGTCTAATACAGGGCTATAACAGCGCCGCGCAATCCGAGCCCGAGCGCGGCACAGGATACGTAGGACCTTGCCCTCCCAATGCCAACCACGTATACACTTTGCGCGTCATGGCGCTCGATACACCCGTCGACCTGGCCGAGCCCTTCTGGGCTAACGAGCTCATCGCCGCAGCTCGCGGGCACGTACTTGCCGAGACAAGTGTCGAAATGATTGGGCGCTGCTAGCTCCGGCACGCCGCATTCCGCCATAGTACACCAAAGCCCACTTTGAAACTCGCAAAACTCACGAAACGTACCAAATACGAAGCAAAGACAAATATAGATAAGCAAGATAATCAACATAATTGCTTGTAATGTCCATTAATTTGCTTCTTTGAAGCGATTTTTTTGAAAAAGGAATCCGCACCTTGGTACGTTTCGTGAGTTTTGCGATAACGAAGACGGGGTTTCGTGCAATGCATACGAGCAACAAACGTAAAGCGCCCCTGTCGCGCGCCCGCAATGCGGGAGCCGGCAGGGGCGCTTGCGTGTCTGCGACATGCTTGAGGCGATCACGCCCTACGCGATAACCTCATCAACGGCAGCCTCCACGGCGTCCAGTGCCACGGAAACCTTCTCTCCCGTTGCGCGGTTCTTCACCTCGACGGTGCCTTCTTTCAAGCCACGCTTGCCCACGACAACCTGAACAGGCCAGCCGATGAGGTCGTTGTCGGCGAACTTGACGCCAGCGCGCTCGTTGCGATCGTCGATGACCACCTCGTAGCCCGCAGCAGAAAGCTTCTTGGCCAGCTCCTCTGCAGCCTCGGTCACCTCATCAGGTTTCGGAGACAGCGGGATCACGCATACGTGAGCAGGCGCAATGCCGGCCGGCCAGATAATGCCGAAGTCGTCGTAGCTCTGCTCGACGGCAGCAGCCATGGTACGAGAGACGCCCACGCCGTAGCAGCCCATCATAAACGGCTTCTCGGAACCGTCCTCATCCATGAACGTCGCGCCCATGGCCTTGGAATACTTGTCTCCCAGCTTGAAGATCTGACCCACCTCGATACCGCGGGCAGCCTTCAGCGGCAGACCGCAATGCGGGCAAGCATCGCCTTCCTTGACGGTGCACAAATCGGCCCAGGCATCCACCTGGAAGTCCTCGCCGTGCTTGGCGCCCACGAAGTGGAAGCCGTCGTCGTTGGCGCCGACGACCCAGCGCTCGATGGCGCGCAGGCTCTCGTCAGCAGCAACCTTGACGCCCTCGGGCAGGTTCACCGGACCCATGGAACCCTTGGTCAGACCAGCCTTGAGCATCTCTTCATCAGTCAGCGGAGTGAAGCCGGGAACCAAGCGGTCGGCCTTGCACTCGTTGACTTCATAGTTACCGGGAACGAAAAGAACCCAGATAGAGCCGTCATCGCCCTTGCCGGAGAACGCCTTGGCGGTGGCGCTTTCCTCGCAGTTGAGGAAAGCGGCCAGCTCGGCGATAGTGTGCACGCCCGGGGTTTCAACCTTGGTCAGGGCCTCGGCGGGATACTCGGTGGGAACGGGAGAGCACTCGCCCACCTCGACGTCGGCCGCATAGCCGCAATCGCAGTACACAAGCTCGGCCTCGCCCGTCTCGGCCAGCGCCATGAACTCCTCAGTGGCGTTACCGCCAATCTGGCCCGGGTCAGCCTGCACGATGCGATACTTCAGACCCATGCGATCGCACATGTTGATGTAAGCATCACGCATGAGGTTGTAGGTTTCGTCCAAGCTGGCCTGATCGGCGTTGAAGCTGTAGGCGTCTTTCATCATGAACTCGCGGCCGCGCAGAAGCGCAAAACGCGGGCGGCGTTCGTCGCGGAACTTCACCTGAATCTGATAGAGGTTCTTCGGCAGGTCCTTGTAGCTGCGAAGCTCATTGCTCACCAGGTCGGTGATGACTTCCTCATGCGTGGGACCGAGGCAGAACTGGTTGTCATGACGGTCGATGACGCGCAGCATCTCGGCGCCGTACGCGTCCCAACGACCGGAGCGATGCCACAGTTCAGCGGGCTGAACGAAAGGCATGAGCACTTCCTGGCCGCCGTGGGAGTCCATCTCTTCGCGGACGATGTTTTCGATTTTGTGGATGACGCGCAGACCGAGCGGCAGGAAGGTGTACAGACCTGCAGCCTCTTTGCGAATCATACCGGCGCGAGCGAGAAGCTTCGCGGAAACGATATCTGCGTCGGAGGGGTCCTCCTTCAGCGTGGGAGCGTAGATTTCGCTCATGCGCAGCACGTTGCGATTCACGAACTTATTCATGCTTCGATGCCTATCTTTCTATCTCGAGTTTTTCGATCTCTTCCGTCAGAGCTTCAACGATACAAGCCTCGTCAACCTTGCGCAAGACTTTTCCCCTGGAGAAGATAACGCCCGAACCGGCGCCGCAGGCCACGCCCAGATCGGCATCGGCCGCCTCGCCCGGGCCGTTGACCACGCAGCCCATGACGGCCACCTTGATTGGCGCCGAGCAGGCCGCCAGACGCTCGTCTACGCGCTTGGCCAGGTCGATCAAGTCCACCTGGCAGCGACCGCACGTGGGGCAGCTGATGATTTCGGGGCCGCGGCGGCGCAGGTCGAGAGCCGCAAGCAGCATCCAACATGCGCGAATTTCCGCTGTAGGCTCGTCTGTAAGAGAGATGCGCATGGTGTCGCCGATGCCTTCTTCAAGAAGAATGCCCAGGCCGCTGGCGGACTTGATTACGCCCTGCATGAGCGTACCCGCCTCGGTAATGCCTATATGCAAGGGCACCTCGGGAATCTCCTTCGCAAGCATGCGGTAGGTCTTCACCGTGGTCATGACATCATGGGCCTTCGCAGACACCACCACATCGTAAAAGCCACGCTCTTTGAAATGGTGCACATAGTCAACCGCAGAAGCTGCAAGCTTCTCGGGCAGTGTGAGATCTTCACGCGCCTTAAGTTCTTCGTCAAGCGAACCAGCGTTCACGCCCACACGAATGGGGATGGCCGCCTCACGCGCGGCCTCGATCACGGCGTCGGTCTTCTCCCAGCCGCCGATGTTACCCGGGTTGATACGCAGTTTTGCGGCACCACGGCGGGCCGCCTCAATGGCGATCTGCGCATCGAAATGAATGTCCGCCACCACGGGAAGGGGGCTTTTCGCGCACACCTCCTCGAAGGCCTCCAGGCACGCACGGCGCGGGATAGCCATGCGCACCACCTCGCAGCCCGCCTGCGCGAGCGCCTCGATCTGCGCAAGATTGGCCGCCGCGTCGTCGGCCGGAGCGTTGAGCATGGATTGAACGACGCACGGAGCACCGCCGCCCATGGGCACATTACCCACCATGACGCGACGCGTTTGCTGGTTTGGCTTCATGTTGTCAGCCCCTTCCTCTTCTTCGCATCCGACCAGTGTATCCCATGAGATTGCCGCGAAAGAAGACCCTATAGCGCCTCCACGATACGCGCAGTCAAGCCCTCCCAGGAAAGATGCGAAACGTCGAAGGGGGCAGCTTCCAAAAGCATGCACGCCTCGATAGCGTCAGCCAACCGACGCTCGAAAGCGGGCAGCTCGTCTTCGAACGGCTCGTCGACGCCGCGCATAAGCGGCGGCGCAACGTATACGATCGGCGCGTCTGGCGCATTCGCATCGAGCCAGGAACGAATCCCAGGCAAATCGCTAGTCACAACCTTGCAGCCGCACGCGAGCGCTTCAATCACCACAAGCGGCAATCCCTCGAAAAACGAAGGCAGAACGAATATGTCCGAGCTCCGATACGCCTGCGCCAAATCCGTCTGCGAAAGCCTGCCGAGAAACGCCACGTCGGAAACGCAACGAGCAGCTCGCGCAACAATTCCGGCATACTCTTCGGGGTCGTTATGCCCTCCTGCAAGGCAAAGCCTCAGACGCGGCGACGAACCCCCGCCGCGGCGCGCACCTTCCTGATGCGCCGTTTCAATAAGGTCGACTGCCTCCAGAAGCGACGGAACCCCTTTCTTCTTCCAAATCTTTCCCGCGTACACAAGCTCGACAGGCACAGTCGCACGTACGTCATCGTCGCACGCATCCAGCTTTCCCGCATTGAATATTGCCGCGTTGAATCCCGTACCCACCACATGCACGCGCGCGGGATCGACTCCGTACACGCGCACGATCTCTTCCTTTTGCGCTTCATGCAGCGCGAACACGCCCGTCAAACGACGCATTGCCGCAACGATGCGGTCTCGCTCAAGGCCGTGCTTGCCCATCTGACGCAAATCGGTTGAATGGCATACTGCGAATACCCGCCGATGCGCAAACGTTTCCACCGCCACTGCCGTCGCGAGATAGAGATGGTGGCACAGCACGACATCGGGTCCGAACGCTTCGTCAAGCTCCTCGAACACCCGGGCGAAAGAAGCCGTGAATGCCGCCGTCGTGGAAGGCGTCATGTCGCAATAGCGCGTAGCCGGATAGGGCATTTGGTCCGACATGCCCGCCACATGAAACGGCAGGGCTTCAGTGTCGAACCGAACGGGACGAAACAGCACGCCCTCCGAAAGCTCGGGAGCGTCGTCGGCGGCAACACCCGCCACCACCGCCACGTCATGCCCTGCGGCAACTTGGCAACGAACCGTTTCGGCCAGATAAACGCCGCTACCGGTGCTGTCAGGTTTTTGAGCGGATACGTTAAGGATTCTCATGCAGCAACCTCTTGAGAAACGCAACGGTGGGACGGTCCCGCCGGAGCCGCCCCACCCCAATACCATGCCCTCGAGTATACCGATCGTCCCTACGCGAAACCGCAGCTGCGCGTCATGCGGACGAAACGCACGACGAAACGGGGCGGGCCGGAATCATCCCGACCCGCCCCACCATCGAAGGAGCTTGTCAATCGGCCGACCTGCGGCCGCATCCGCTAGAACTCCACGGAATACGTTGCCAGTTCATCCCACGAATTGGCGTCCGTGACCTGAATCTGGCCCTTCACGTTCACCATGGCGTCGATGCTCGGCACGTCGCTGGAGCTGAAGTAGAAGAATTCTTCCGCATACATCCCGGGCTGCACATCGGCGCTGCCCCAGATCTCGACCATCTTGCCGTCGACGGAAAACGTTCCGTACTCACCCGTCACGCTGATCGCCTTGCCGGTCTTGTTCTCAACGACGACGTTGCATCCGGGATCTCCCGCCCAATCGGCCTCTTTGCTGGCCACGGTGATCTTGCAGATATCGTCATCGGCAACGACGACGTCCATGGGAACGGCCTCGCTCGCATCCGCTTCGTCATCGGCTTCAGCCGTGGCGGCCTCAGACTCAAGAGCCTCGGACAACGCGGTGCCCGATGCGGCGGCAGAGGCGCGCTCGGATTCGTCGGCGCGCACGAACGTCATCTTCTCGCCGTCCGCTGCAAACGTCAGCGAATCGCCGTCGAGCGTGCCGTCCATGACGCTGCCGTCAATGGTGACGCGGCATTCGGACGCGCTTTGCGCAGACCAGGTTCCCGTCATGACTTCGCCGATCATGTCCAGTTCGGCCGTCATGTCTTCGTCCAATTCGATGAACATGCTGATACCCAGGCTTTCAAGCATGGCGATGTCTTCGCTGCTCGACGCCTCGCCGCTCGTCTCCATGCCAGAAAGCTTCCACGTTCCGGCGAAATTCTTCTCGTAGCTTCCTCCCCCGCAGCCAGCAAGCCCCAGGCAAAGCGCCATGGCGCACAACGCTGCCACCACAAAAGCGAACCTCTTTTTCATACCGACCCCTCCTTGGTCAAGCCGTGATAACCGAAGCGCGCAGCGGCGAAGCGCCGCTCGATCACCGGGTGTCGCGCCGCCGTCGAGCTCGTCCGCTCCTGAGAGATTCAAGCCGCCCTCCCGTCGAGGCTGCATCGCTCGGTTTTCCACGTGATACTATGGACGAGGGGGTTCTTCCGTCGTTGGTCGCGCCCGAAGAACCTTTGATGCCGAAACCATCTAGCATGTGTAGGAGCCCTCGTCCGTCTTTCGACGTCACCTTGTCGGTAACGCCTCATGGCACGTTTTAAAGGAAAGGCCGCAGATCGTCCCCGTCAAAACACCCCGTTTTGATGGGAAGGATCCGATAATCGTCCCCTTCGCCTTCATACAAGCCGCACGTACCCGCCGACCAGGGAGGATTCTCATGAAAACCATCTTGAAAATCGCCTGCGCCATCGCGCTGGCCACATGCTCGCTGCCCATTTTCGCCTTGTCGGGATGCGCGCATCAGCGCTCCAAGCTCGACCCCGACAACCCCATCACGCTCACCATGTGGCACGTCTACGGAGAGCAGGCCGACTCCCCCATGAGCAGGCTCGTCGACGAATTCAACGAAACCGTCGGGCGCGAACGGGGCATCGTCGTCAAGATCGACCTCGTTTCGAACAGCTCCCAAATTGGCTCGAAGCTTCTCGAAGCCCACAGACAAGAGCCGGGCGCGCTCGATATGCCCGACCTGTTTTTCTGCCACACAAGCAACGCCTACGCGATCGGCCCGGAGTACCTTTTGGACTGGAGCGAGCATTTCGGCGAAGACGACCGGGCGAAATTCGTGGACTCGTTTCTTCAGGACGGATACGCCGCAGAGCGCCTTGCAGTGCTGCCCGTGACCAAATCCACCCATCTTCTCTTCATAAACGACACGCAATTCCAACGCTTTTCGGCCGAAACGGGCGTCGTCTACGACGACCTGTCAACCTGGGAAGGCTTCTTTCACGCAGCCGAAGCGTATTACGAATGGAGCGGCGGGCAGGCGTTTTGCGCCTTCGACTACCTGCTTCGAAGCGTCGAACTCAGCGCGCTCGGCCGCGATGCGACAACGCCTCTGTACGCAGAGGACGGCTGGTACGACCCCGCCAACGAAGTCTTCCACGACGCCTGGGACCAGTTCGCCGAAGCGCTGGTCGAAGGGCACGTCGTCATGTCGGACACGTATTCCACCACGCAGGTCATGACCGGGGAATCCCTAGGCGGCCTGGGCTCTTCGGCCGCCATCTTGTACTACAACGACAGCGTCACCTACCCCGACAACACCACCGAGCCCATGCGGCTGCACGTGCTGCCTCTGCCCAAGCCAGAGGGCGGCCAGGGGTTCGTGACGCAAGCGGGCGTCGGGTTGTGCGCGCATGCGACGACCGAAGAAAAAGAAGAGGCCGCGGTCGTTTTCGCCCGCTGGCTTACCGAGGACGACCGCAACCTCGCCTTCGCCGCCGAAACAGGATACGTCCCCGTGAAAAAAGACGCGCTTGCCCGGCTGTCCGAGCACGACTTCGCCAACGAAAACTACCGGCAGCTCTATGAAGCCATCCGTGTGATTCACGAAGACTACGGCTGGCTTTCCGAGCCGAACTCGAACGCATATTACGCCAGGGTCTACCGGTTCTACGACAAGCTGAAGGCGATGCTTGCCGAATGCGACGCCCGCAAAGACAGCGGCGAGCGCGATGAAGACCTTGTCGAAGAGACGTGGGCTCTTCTGCATTCGATGAGATAGACCGTCGAAAAGGAGCGCACCCGCCATGCCTGTCTTTCGCATACCGCAACGCCTGCGCGAAGAGCCGAACCGCGAACGATTCCGCCGCAAGCGATCTATGCGACTGAGGCTTTTCGCGCACATGCTGATCGCAGCGACCGCGTTGCTTGCCGCTTTGACCGCAGGGCTTTTCCTCATGGGCAAGCTCAGCAGCGAGCAAAGCGAGCTCGCCGATACGCTGCGCCTGCAGATGGACGTCTTCGAAAACGACATGGAATCCTATTGGGAAGGCCTTGTGGTCTCGAGCATGCAGCTCTCGGAGGAAACGTCCTTCCTAATCGAGGATTACCTGACGTGCGAGGGGCTTTCGTTCGAGGAGCTGAACGGATCGAGCGAAGCGGTAGAGAATTTGGAACGCCGGCTGTTTCCTCAGCTCATACGCTGCCTTGACCGCTCTTCATGCTCAGGGGTCTTCGTGGTCATGAACGCAAGCGTGAACGCCTCGAACGCGCCCGGAAAATCGCGCTGCGGGCTGTATCTGCAAAGCAACCAATCGGTTGTTCCCGAACGCGAGATGATCCTTTACCGGGGCAACCCCGCCGTTGCCAAGGAATTCGACATCACGCTGCATCGGAAATGGAAGCTCGAATTCAGCGATAGGTCGCCGGCCTTCGACGAAGCGCTCGGGCGCGAAACCGACGCCGGAAGACAGGAGTGCCGTCTCAGCTCGGTGATAACGCTTCCCGGAACAAGCGAATCCGCCCTGCTGGTCATCATGCCCCTTACGCTCGAAGACGGAACCGTCTGCGGCTTCTGCGGGATGGAAGTCAACCAGAATTACTTCAAGACGAACTGCTCTCAGCCTACGCGGCTTTCGCGCCTTACGTGCATCGTTTGCCCGAAAAGCGACGAGTTCGCAGCGCACGGCATGCTGAGCAGCGGCGTTCAGGACGGATATTATTTCGCGCCGAAAGGCACCGTGACGCCAGAGGGCGGCGGCGAATTGGTCCGATTCAGCGACGAAAACGAATCTTACCTGGGACTTATGCGATCGTTGACGCTTCAAGGAAGCGACATGCAGTTCGACCTTGCCATCATGATTCCCCAAAAAGATTACGGTAAGAAAACCCTTGAAAACACGCTGCAGATGTCGTTCATCTTCGCAACGCTCGTGCTTCTTGCCGCCATATGCTGCGTGTACTTCACGAACCGATTCCTCGTTCCCATCAACGAAAGCATCGACCGCATCAAATCCGACAAGCTGGCCGAAGCCCACTCCGACCTGCAGGAGATAGACGACCTGTTCTCGTTTTTGGCGAACAAGGACCGCGAGCACGAATCCGCTCTGGAGGCCTTGGAAGAAAGCAGGGATGATGCCCGGCGCGAGATGCTGCGAGCGCAAGACGAACAGGAAAAGGCCGAACGGGCGCGGGCTGCCGCCGATCAGGAAGTGGAACGCCTTGCCTACCTGAGGTCGAAGGAGGTCGACCCCGACGACTACCGCCATTTCCTCGAAGGATTGCGCACCCTCACGCCGACCGAGCAAAAAATCTTCGCGTACTATCTCTCCGGGAAAACCGTCAAGGAAATCATGGAGCTGGCGCACATCAAGGAAAGCACCCTGCGCTATCACAACAGAAACATCTACTGCAAGCTCGGCGTGAACTCCTTGAAACAGATGCTTCGCTACGCGGCGCTCATGACGCAGCAGCGCAAGCGGCGCAACAAATAAGGCGGCCCCGCAGGAGCCGCCTTGGCAGCATATGGATCGCTTACACGAAACGATAGATGTCTTTGGTCGCCTCGACGAACGCATCGTAGACTTCCTGGGCCACACCCTCGTCGACCAAAAGCTCGAAGCTGGCAGGCTGGCCCTCTTCGTCAAGCTCGGTCACCTCGAGGATCAGCACCTCGCCGGAAGAGCCTGCAGGCAAATCTTCCTCGACCGGGAAGAAGAAGCCGTAGCGGTGATCGTTGTGAAGCACCAGGCCAAGAAATTCCAAACTCTCGATATCACCCTTCTCGTCCTCGAACTGAAAGACGATGCCTTCCTCGACAGGAGGGGCGAAATTGGGGGAGCTTCCCTCACGAATGTCAGCCATGATTAATGTCCCTTCTTTTTATGGTTGGTCTTTTTCTTAGACGAAGGCGCCTTGCCGGCCTTTGAGGCCACAGCGCCCGAGGAGGTTGCAGGTTCTTCAGAGGCGACAGCCACATCTTCCGCAGCAACGGAAACGACGTTGCCAGCACCCGCTACCGCAACCTTGCCGGCAGGCAACTTGTTCAGGAAGAAACGTTGCACCTCCGGACCATACTTCTTCGAAAGCTTCGCGAACTTGTCTTCACGCGTCTTCCAGATGGCGTACAGCGGCGTTGCAATGGCGATGGAGGAATAGCAGCCGGTGATCAAGCCGATGGTCATGGCGAGCGCGAAGTCTTTCAGCGTTTCGCCGCCGAACAGCAGCATCGCCACGACAGGAATAAGCGACGTAATCGACGTGTTCAGGGAACGGATAAGCACTTCGTTGACCGAATGGTTGGCCATGGTCATGAAGGTGCACTTCACGTTTTCGGCCTTCATGTTCTCGTTAATGCGATGGAACACGACGACCGTATCGTAGAGCGAGTATCCCAGAATAGTAAGCAGCGCGGCGATGGTGTTCGGCGTGACTTCGTGGCCGAGCAAAGCATATACGCCGAAAACGATGACGAGGTCGTGCAGCAGCGCGACAACCGCCGTAACGCCCATCTTATAGTCGCGGAAGCGAATGGAAATATAGGCGATGATGAGCGCCAGCGAAACGAGGAACGCCAGGATCGAGCTCTTGACGACCGAGGTTCCCCAGTCAGGACCGATAGTCGTCACCTCGAATCCGTCCGTACCCCATCCGAACGTATCGGCAACGTCGTTCGCCACAGCGGTCGCATCTTCGGCGGACGTGGAAGCGGTACGAGCCAGGAATCCCTCCTCGCCATCGGACGTGGTAGTCTGGATGACCGCGTCGGGTTCGCCCGCATCGGCGAAGGCGTCGCGCACCTGTTCGATAGTTACATCACCCGTGTTATGGAAGGCAATAGACGTGCCGCCCACGAACTCGATGCCGAAGTTGATGCCGCGCACGCCCACGATTACAGCAATTGCGACAACCACCACGGCAGCCGCGGTAAGGAAGTACTTGCGCAGACCAAGGATATCGAAATCGCGCTTGATGAAGCGACCGCGCAGCTTCTTGCCAGCCTCGACCTCTTTCCCCTCTTCGTAATAAGGAACGGCTTCCTGGGAATCCTTAATGCCCCAAAAGCCCGGATGCTTCGCGATGGCACGCGGGGCGAGCAAACGAATGATAGGCGCTTTGAACAGAAGCATCATGACGATATCGCACAGAATGCCGAGTGCCAACGTGAGACCAAAGCCTTTGACGGACGCGCTCGCCAGGAAGAACAATGTCAGCGCGGACACGAGCGTGACCAGGTCGGCATCAATCGACGTCAAGATACCGTGGCGCACGCCGGTGATGGATGCGGCGCGAACGCTGCGACCCATGCGAATCTCTTCGCGGAAGCGCTCAAGCGTCAGAATGGAAGAGTCGGCCGCCATGCCGATGGTCAACACAATGCCGGCAATGCCCGCAAGCGAAAGCGAGAACAGCCCGAAATGCGAAAGCGTAGCGAGAATGCCGAGGTACAGCGCCGCGAACACCGCCATGGCAGCGGCGGTGATCAGGCCGAGCCCATGGTAGAACAGCAGCAAATACAGCATGACGAGCGCAAGGCCGATTCCTGCAACCACAACACCCGACGCAAGAGCGTCCTGACCCAAGGTGGGTCCGACGGTCTGGCTCTGCGCGAACTCGAAGCTCACGGGCAAAGACCCAGACTCGAGCACGGTCTGCAGCGCCTTTGCCTCGTCAAGCGTGTAGCCTCCCGTGATAGAAACATCGCCATTGGGAATCTCTCCCTGCACGGCAGGCGCGGACTGAACCACTCCGTCAAGGATAATGACAATTTTGCCGTTAGTGGGTGCAAGATCCTTGGTGGCCTGCGCAAACGCAGCGGCACCTTCGCTATTCAATTTGAGATTGACCGCATAATCGGTTGCAGCCTCGGAAGCCTGTCCAACCGTTACGCGCTCGATATCATCGCCCGTGACGATGGGCGTATACGTGCCTTCATCGACATGCAGGGTAAGCTCTTCCTCTCCCGTAGGGAACTGGTTTCCCAGCGAGTCGGTCACCGATTGCTGCTGGATGTACCCGCCCGTGTCGATCTTGTTTTTCACGGTTTCGTCAGTAAACGAATCAAGGCGCGCAAATTCGAGCTTGCCGGTTTTACCGATGGTGGCAAGAGCATCCTCGGTATCAGACAAGCCGGGAATCTGAACAAGAATCTGGTCGGAACCCTGCAAGGCAACCGTGGCCTCTGAGGCGCCGAGAGAGTTTACGCGGCTCTCGATGACCGCGCGAGACTTCTCCATATCCTCGGCAGAGACGGTAGCGCCATCATCGCCCTTCGCCGTGAGCACTACGGAAAGGCCGCCTTGGATATCGAGACCTTGGTTGATTTTCTCTTGGGGAGGCGTGAACATAAACACGGATCCAAGAACGAGCAACGCCGTGGCAACAATGAGCCAGACATTGCGGCGGTTCACGTGCTGCGACGTCTTCCTCCGCGTAGACGACTTCGTTGAAGCCGGTTTAGAAGCAGGTTTCATACTCTTCCTTTGTCATCGCTTCGCGCGGCGACCTCGATGCCGTCTGCGCATTTGTCTATAACCTTCGATATTGTGCCATACTCGAAGATAATTACCAGGGTTTTCGCAGGAGCGACGCAAACAGCGCGTGGAAAACGACCAGTCCGCGATCGGAAAGACAACCGCTGCGCACCACGCAAGAAACAGAGGATGAAAGGGGCTCGCCATGACGCCAGCGCAGAAATTCGACAGCTTCAATGACGAGGAAGCCATCCGGGACATTCGCAAGCGACTTTTCTCTCTTCAAGACCTCGAATACAAAGAGTTTCACCGCAAGCTCCTGCCGACGATCGACCCCGACCGCATTATCGGCGTACGCGTCCCCAAAGTGCGCGCATTGGCAAAAGAGCTTCGCAACACGCCGGAGTCGCACGCGTTCTTCCGCGCTCTGCCTCATCGTTATTTCGAAGAAAACAACCTACACGGCTTTCTCATCGAGCACATGAACGACTTCGACGAAGCGGTAGAGTCCCTCGATGCGCTTCTTCCCCATATCGACAACTGGGCAACCTGCGATTCCATTTCCCCGAAGACGTTCTCGAAACACCCTGCCAAGCTGCTCGCAAAAATAGACGAATGGCTCTCTTCCGACAAGGCCTTCACCGTTCGTTTCGCCATCGGCATGCTCATGAAGCACTTCCTTGACGAGAGATTTGAAGAAAGATTCCTAGACATCGTGGCGTCCGTCGCACATGAAGGGTGGGGTAGCGAAAACAAGCAACAGGCCGTGGGCGCCGACGGCAGCACTACGTATAACAACGACTATTACGTGAACATGATGCGCGCCTGGTACTTCGCAACCGCCTTAGCGAAACAGCCCGATGCGACGCTGCCCTATATCGAGCAATATCGCCTTGATCGATGGACCCATAATATGGCCATACAGAAAGCAATCGAGAGCAGACGCATCGACCCCGAACTGAAAGCGCACCTGCGTACGCTGCGACCCTCATCCGAGCGGCGCATGCGTTGACGCGCTCCCGCAACGTGCGCCCGAATCTCCGGATAAGAGGGCGCCCTAGGGAAATCTGTACTATTTCGTCGTTTTGCGCACCGAAAATGCACGCAATGACGAAATAGTACGGCTCCGTCGGCACGATTGAGGAAGGACTTTTAACCGCAACGGTCTGACCAGGCGTTTCTTTAGCGTCTCCTCGCTGCGCCCTTTGACTTGGCAGCAGAATCCATGCTATTTCGTAATTCCTGCCATTTCCCGTGTCAAAGGGCACGAAATAGTATGGATTGTCCGTTAAGTCTGGATTCAAGGCACGGATCAAACTTAGCCCATAGATTCCGGAGTCGGAGCCGGCGATTGAGGATGGCGCAACGAAAAAGGCGAACCCTCCGAGCTGATAGCCAGCCTCGAAGGGTTCGCAGAAAATGACTGTGGTAGACCGCAGGTGCGTACATGCGAACACCTGCCGCATATCATCTTCGTGGGAGACTGCGCCGCCGTGGTCGTGCCGCTGCTGAAAGCCGCCTAGGACGGCTCGTTAGCTATTCCACCGCTCCGTTAGGGCAGATTAAATCTCATTTTTTCGGAAACAATTCCCTTAATATCCCTTGCTTTTTTATATGGTCTACCATATAATATGAACATCGAGTCAAGGGAAGGAGGTGATGCAGGATGGAAGAGATAGCCATCGCGGTCGTTTCCGCGGCGGTCGGCTCGGCGGTCGGAAAGGCAATCGAGCTAATCGCCAAGGCGATCGCGGAGAGAAAGGCCTCGAAGCAGCCCGGAAAGCACGCAAGGAGGCCTTAGCCAACAGGGGGAGCCGTCGGAAGCGGTTCCCCCGCCGACCACCATCTTACACCGAAAGGAGCCGAGCCGTGAAGACCGCAATAATCGCGTTCACCGTCGGACTCGTCACAACCCTGGTAATAGACGCGGTGAAACGCCGCCGCAGGAAGAACGGAGGTAAATAGCCATGGTCACCGAGGCGCAGAAGCGCGCGAACGCCGCCTACCGCAAGAAGAGCGTGAAGCAGCTCACTATGCGGTTTTACCCCAACGATGAAGACGAGGCCATGTACGCCTGGCTCAAGTCCCAGGAGAACACGACGGAGTATCTGAAGGGGCTTGTGCGCGCAGACATGGAGAAGAGCCGCGCATAACTCGACTGAGAAGATTCGGAAAGGAAAGCATCATGAAATTCGAGATCGAGCACAGCTGCGGCCACGTCGAGGAAATCGTCCTCTTCGGGCCCATGAAGGAGCGCTACGCCAAGGTCGAGCGCATGGAGGCCGAGCCCTGCGCCCGCTGCCGCGCGGAGCCCGCCAGGAAACGCGACGAGGAGCGCGGCCTGGTCGCGCTCGAAGGCAGCGACAAGCAGGTCGCATGGGCGAGCGACATACGGTTCCGTCTCGTGAACGACATCGACGGAATCGCGATGTTCGGCGACGCCAGGACGAAGAAGGCCGCGGAGAAGGCCCTCGAGGCCGTGAACGCCCGCGAGGAAGCGGCCTGGTGGATCGAGAACGGCTCCCACTGCTGGCCGACGCCGCGAAATCGCTCCCCGGGGACGAAGAAGAGCCCATGGCCGAAGAGCGCACGGAACCCGCCGATAGGCGCGATGAAGACTCCGCCGAGGCCGACCGCGAGAAGTACCTGACCGCCGAAGGCCGCGAGAACCTCGGCGAAGACGAGCAGGACGTGCTGGTGTTCTGGGCGAAGGCTCAGGATTACGCGGGCATAGGCAGCTACCCGTCCACGTGCGAGGGCACGATGAAGACCGTGCTCGGCTGCATGGACGGACGAGACAGGGCCGTGCTCGACCGCATGGACTGGGAGACCGCGGGCCTCATGCTCAAGGTCGCGAAGGCGTCCTACGAGCGCGGTCGCGAAGACGGACCGAGGGAATAGGAAAAGGGCCGCACATGCGGCCCCTGTCCTGACAGCGGGTTCGCGCCTGCAAGGCACTATATGTCAAGAAACTATTTCAATCCTACGTGCGGGAACCCCCGCACGACCGCGCAAAGGATGCGACCTCTGCATGCCAGAAGAACTGTTTCAACCCTACACCGCCCCGTGGGGCGGCGACCTTGCCGGCCGCTGTCTGCCGGCGACTGCATCTTAGCATAAAAAACAGGGAGCGCCCGAAGACGCTCCCTGTTCGCTAGCCGGCCATTCGCGGCCAGCCAGGCTCGATCTCCGCCTGCAGGCGGTCGAGCGGCTCGCCGTACATGCCGGCGTATTCGTCGCCGCCGTAGGTCGTGCCGTCGTCGCACACCGTCGCGAGGTAGCCCGCGCGGTAGATGGTCTGCGAACGGTAGTACACCTGCTGCCACGGCTCGCCAGGGGCGGTTCGGTAGTACGCCTGCACGCCGTCGATGACGGCTCCGGGATAGCCCGCCACGCCGTTGAGCGTGTCGGACTTATCGCTGCGGTACACCCAGTCGAGCCAGCCCCCGCCGATGACGTGGACGCGGTACATCAGCTCGCCGGACGACGCGCTCATGGTGAGCATGTCGTGCTTGGCGTAGGGCATGCCCGCGAAGCCATCGCTTCCCGTGCCGCTGTCGGTCACCGCGCCGAGCCAGCCGCCCCCGAGCTGGTGCAGCTCGTAGGTCACGCTGACGGACTCGTCGCGCTGCCAGCGGTTCTCGTTCGGGACGGGCTGACCAGGCTCGACGGTGCCGCTGTAGTCGCCCGTCTGCATGTACTCGCGGACTCCTGCCTTGAAATCGGCCCAGCTTTTGCCGAACGAATTAAAGTACCCCACGGGGTCGGTGTGGTCGGTGCCGCCCCACATGAGGCGCGCGTCGTTGTGCGAAATCAGGCGGTCGATGCCCCACCCGCGAGAGTGCAGGTAGTCGCCCGCCCAGGCGATCGCCTCCTCCCACTGAGATGCGAAGTCCGCCCAGTTCGTGGCATGGCATAGCTCGATGCCGACGGACCGGTAGTTGCCGTTGCCCACGTGGTAGGCGAGTCGGCTGTCCGCCATCGTGTGGTAGACGGTCGAGCCGTCGAGGTCCATCACGTAGTGCACGGCATAGAGCGGATTTCTCGACCAGTAGCTCACGTGGTTCCACGCGCTTGCGCCGGGGTTCGCGGTCTCGTGGATGACGAGGTAGCCCGCCCCGTTGTAGCCGTGGCCCGATGCCACCTGCTGCTCGTATTGCGTGTAGGCGCTGGCCGTGCCGACTGGCACGCAGAGCGCGAACGCCAGGACGAACGCCGCGATGGCGCGTGCGACGGGCGCACGCTTCTTATGATGATGCTTCATGCTTCCTCCTACTCCTGATTCGCGAAATACGCCTTGGCCGCGCTCACGCCGATGAGCGAGCCGACGAACGTGCCGACCGCGCTCACGCAGACC
>OLRQ01000581.1_pt1 | contig 36607 bp, 30 predicted proteins | sample 1671971 | NCBI WGS metagenome assembly OLRQ01 (sample SAMEA3136631, study PRJEB25190) | human gut metagenome | biome: human gut; feature: human-associated habitat; material: faeces | place: Austria | collected 2013
TTACCATTTAATATTTTTATTAAAAAGGTCTTGACTATTTATAGTTTGACACCTCATTATTCTGAACTCATAAAACAATTTCTTAATCCAATAATTTTCCTGCCTCATAAGAACGTCTAATATAGTCTGGATTGCTGTAATATACACTGGAGTTATAATTAGATATTTCATCACTGATAAAAGAGCTGTAAACCTTTTTTATCGCTTCAACAACGTTCTGATATAAATAAACAACTTCTGATATCAATGTCTGGTATACGCGTCCTATTGATGTTACGGTTGGTACTTCATATCTGCATTCTGAAATATTATCATAGTTTCCCTTCGGTATCTCAAATTCCTCGATCCATTCGTCAGCCACCTGTTCGAAGGAAAGACAGTGATTAATGCCTGCTACTTTCAGCTGATGTGCCAGAGCCTTATCAGATATTCGAACTACAACATCTTTACTTTTATTATTCGTTTTTCTGGAAACGTACTCAATCATTGTGCACACATAAAATAAATCATCTTTATTCCATTGTATCGTCATTGACAGATTCACTCCTTTCATATTCCAGACATTCCAAAGCACGAATACTATGAAAGCTTATCTGATGCGTAGGATGTTTGAATTTTGCATACTCCCAGAACACACTTCGACTGATATTATGATTCAAGAAATCATTTACAAAATTCCAGATTGTATCATCTGCCATTGGACCTTCTACAATATCAAATTCATGCACTTTTCCCATCCGGCATTCCGCTATAAAGTCCAGCCATTCATCGCACATATTTTCAAATTTTTTTATGTTAAGTTTTTCATTTTCCACATAAGAGTATACATTAACAATTCCCTGACCATGTTTACGCCCTGCCCAGCGATAGGCCTGTTCATAACTTTTCGTGCAATAAAATCCCCATGAAAAATCTTTTGTATATCTGGTTTTTCTGATTTCAGGAAATTCAACGATCTGACCACTCCCATGATATAGTTCTACTTTACCATGCTCCATTTTACACCCTCCATACTTTGCAGTTCATACATCATTATCCATCACTAACATTCATCTTAAGCCATATTTTTTCATTTCATTAAGCATTTTCAATAGTATTTTTTTCACCTTTTAGAATTCTTATGAAAGCCTTATTTATTTTTCTGCGTAAACATATTCTGTAACATAAATTTCTTTAATTTCTTTAATTCTTCGCACTTATGCTGGTGAAGAGTGATGACGTGGTCGAGAGTTTTGAAATGCTCACCAATTTTCATTTGTTCTTCATATGAAGGTAATGGAATATCAATATTTAAAAACTCACCGTTTCGTATATGTACTTGAGTAGAGCCATTCTTTTCAGCCATAATGATCTTTCGATATTCTGGACTATTTGAATAAGTAATTAAAAAATCTTCCGAATTTTTTTCTTTTACAATTATACTATATACACCTTGTGGCATTAGAAAATCTTCGGTTTCTCCACAAATACGTACAATTCTTCCCATATTTGGCGCTGTTGGAACTAGATCTCTTAATGATGTTACCAATTCGCCAGATGAAGTTTTGCTAGAAATATTTTTCTCAAAAAAATCTTCTGATACATTTTTACATCCTGACATGTCAGCAACACCAGAACTGTTAACTGCACCTTTAGGAATAGTTCTATATCCCACATCTACGTAATCATCTGGTGCAATTGATGCTCCACCTGTCAACTTTTCAATTACATCTCCCAACTTACGCTGTTCCCACTCGTCAGTAAATCCTTTGAATCTGATTTCCGGAACTTTACTGCCATTTTGTGGAAACATTTTTTGAAGCATATATTTTTTTAGTTTTTTTGTCTCGTCGCACTTGCGCTGGTGAAGAGTGATGAGGTGGTCGAGAGAATCCAAATAGTCTCCTATTTTTCTCTGTTCTTCCATTGATGTATACGGAATTTCAATAGTCTTCATTCCAGCAACATCTATGCTTCTTCCATCTCTTATCCCATATACATGTGGTACTAATTTATACTTTATAAATTCATGAGATCGAAAGTAGGGATAATAGAATCTTGAATCTGCCACATCACTATGAAATGTATGATATGCAGGGCTTATAATGCCATCTAACGATGATTTTTCAAGTCCTCCTTCAAAGGAACGAAGATGCACTATGAAGTCATCTTTCTGCACCATTTTATAATTAGATAAATTGGATTCATCATACATTAAATTTCGATCAGAATCCTCTCTTTTTACTGTTCCTCCACCTTAAATAATAGTAAGAGCCGGTAGCTCGGTATGGTTCTTTTCAGAGTATTCTTTAAATATATTCCCCAACTTACGCTGTTCCCACTCATCATCAAAGCCTCTAAATCTAATCGTTGGTTTTGCCATGCTATCTGCCCTCCATTTTTTCGATCAGATTGTTTAATGAAGACATTATTTTTTCATCTGGAGATGTCAGTTCCTTTAAAAGAGACATGAACTCTGTCTGTGTCTGCTGCAGTTCTTCATCTGTTTTTTTCATTTCGGATAACAGTTCATTCAGATCTATTTCTTCCTCTTTTTCAAAATTATCTACATAGCGGGGAATATTCAGGTTAAAATCGTTTTTCTCTATGTCGTCAAAGCTTGCAAGGAAGGATTCTTTTTCTACTATTTCACGTTTGCTGTACAGCTCCATAACCTCAGCAATATGCTGATCTGTCATCTCATTCTGTTTCTTTCCTTTGTTGAATTTCTTAGAAGCATCAATAAATAAAACATCCCTCTCCAATAAATCTCTTTGTTTTTTCAGCACGATAATACAGGTTGGAATGGACGTATTGTAAAACAAATTTGCCGGAAGTCCGATGACTGCATAGATATTTCCGGAACGAAGAAGTTTTTCCCTGATTTTTCCTTCTGCTGCCCCACGGAACAGTACGCCATGCGGCAATACAATTGCCATGGTTCCATTACCCTTCAGATGATACAGGCCATGGAGAAGGAAAGCATAATCTGCTTTTGATTTCGGTGCCAGTACTCCATAATCACTGAATCTTTCATCCTGCAAAAATCCGGCTGCTGCACTCCATTTAGCCGAATAAGGAGGATTCATAAGTACCATATTAAAATCTATTTCTTCTCCTGTTGGCCAGTCTTCATCCAGGGTATCTCCATTGCGGAGGTTCTGATTTTCCGGTGAGATTCCATGAAGGAACATATTCATTCTGGCGAGATTATAGGTAGATGTATTCAGCTCCTGGCCGTAATATTTAATATATTCCGGTTTCTCCGCATATTTTTTTGCATTCAGAAGAAGGGAACCGGATCCCATACAGGGATCATAAACAGACAGACCTCTTTTATCCTCCTGCCCTGCAATAGCAATTTGAGTCAGTATCTTGGATACTGCCTGGGGAGTATAGAATTCTCCTGCTTTCTTTCCTGTCTCTGATGCAAACTGTCCAATCAGATATTCATAAGCATTTCCAAGAATCTCCGCATCTGTGTTCAACAAGTCTGCTTTATCAATTTCTCTGATCAGACTGGCAATCGTATCACTCTGTTTCTGATCGCCCGCTCCCAGGCGGTTGGAATACAGATCAATATCCGCAAACAGATCCGCAAATATAGGATCACTCTGCTCGATATTGTTAAATGCTTTCTGTAACTGCTCACGGTTAAATACATTATTTCTGGCTGCATCTGCAAAGCAGGTATACGTAAGTTCCGGCTCAATGATATAATGGCATTCATCCTTCATTTCCTTTATCAGCTCATCGGCATCTTCACCCTGCAGCTCTTCCACATAAACGTCTAACGCCTCTTTTAATGATTCCGGTTTATCATCACAGATCATGTCATATACCTTGATCAAAAAAGAATCTGACAAATATTTATAAAAAACAATACCAAGCAAATAATTTTTATATTCATTGGCATCCATTTTGGATCGAAGTATATCCGCCCCACTCCACAATACACTGATCAGATCCTTACTGTTTTCCTGCTCCGCCATGTTATTTATCCTCCAGTTTTCGTAGTCCTCTTATAAAACAAGTATAACATACCTGGGTAAATTATGGCATATATTTCTATTCATTGCCATTCTTGAAAAAAAGAGAAGGGTTTACTGCCCCTTCTCAATAATCATATCTTCTGCTTCATGTCTATCTATATATTGGCGATAATCAATTTCATTCTTTAAAGCAATATATTTATCATAAATAACAGAAAATACACTTTCTTCTTTTTTATATATTTTTTCCAAATCATCTTTATCCAGAACTATAATATACCGCTTTTCACGCAAAGCAATTTTTTTAATTAAGCCTTGTGAATCGCTCCATTTATTTCTTCCTGTTATTCCCTCCCATGAGATCATAATTCCAAAATTTGTATTAGCAGCAGACATTAGTGAACTAAATTTACCTACATATGTTACATTTACTGGTCCATCATAATTCTTACATTCACATAAAAATGAGTCACCAAAACATGGAAAAGCGGCTTGAACCCCTGATAATCTCGCTCTCTCAGTCCAACGTATCAGCAAATCAATTTCATTCGTACTTGTTCTGCAATTTCTATATACATCTAATAAAGAACCTGCACTTTTTTGAAACAGTATCGTTGATAATTCTTCAAGCTTTTTACCTTTTTCCCCTTTGGATAATCCTCCTGTTGCAATATCAGCATATAATTTTTGATATGCTCTGAGCTCATCATCTGGCAACATTAATAAAGTAGATTTATAACGGCTAGAATCTCTTAGAAACTCAGCCAGTGTGTACCCCGACTGATTTAATAAGTTTTCTGCATCTCTGAATCTTTTCTCTTCTAAATCCAATTACAATACCTTATAAATAATTATCGCATGCTGAAGCGGATTTTCAATCTCAGAATCACAATGTACACAGTTAACAAACTCTGGGATCTCTAATACTGTTTTGAAAATGTTTCCAGTAAATCTCTGACATACTGGGCAATAAATCTGTAAATATTGTTCAACCAGCCCTTCATCAACACATACTTCCAAAATATCATAAATTTCCTTAATTGCAATTCCAAGCTCTCTATGAACTGCATCCGGATAAATCCATTCATTGGAATGATACTGACCCATATAGTTTAAGAATGCGTCAAAATCGATATTAAATTTCTTCTCCTTTAACAAAGGAACCACTGACTGAAAGATATTCAATTGCATCATTCATTCGCCCCATTCCTAAATCTTTACAACTTCCCGTAATATGCTGTAATAATGTGTATCTATTGTTGAAATAATCAAAAGTAATTTTTACAATATAGCTCTGTGTTTCTACTGGTTTTACCCATTTTACATATATGTATGGATAGCTTGCAGTTGCTTCTTTTTCATTGAGATATTGCAATAAAAGTTGTTTTACTTCATCCGCTTCACTAAACAGGTCTTCATTTTCATCAATCAGTTCCCTGATTTCTCCAATAAATGGCAATACATAATCACCATTTTCAGCAGCTGTTAATTCAGCAGAACCGCCTGATTTCATTTCCATCATTTGTTTATACATTCGTACTTCTGTATTCTGAATATTATTAATAATCCGAATAGTTTCTGTATGTTCACAAGCAAACAGTTTAAGACCCAACGTATCTTTTATCCATTCTACACAGTACATCACAATTTTAGAATATGCATCCTTGTCAACCTGTTCATTGTAACTATATCTCATTGAATCATATCGTATTTCTAATACATTTATCAATGGATCAATATAAATCACCACCGGATATCTGTAATTTATCTGCTCAAATGTCTCCGAATGTAAATACGCTTTTTGTAAGACAAATTTTATGAAATATTTTTTGTCCTCCCTGAAAGCTCTGGGAATTGCTTCACTTAATACTCTATCAATGACTAAATCCGGTTCGTATGTTTTACCGTCAAATATAGAAATCTGTTTTTCTTTTAATATATCCTCTATTGTTCTTTCCCCTGTTTCATAAAAAAATGGAACTGAATATTTATATAACTTTTTATACTCCATTTCTTCATAGAAACTTGAAAACGCTCTTGATGTCGCTGTCTTTGTAATAATTCCCTTAAAATCCTTTTTTGATTCAAAAAACAGTGTCTCGTCACTATCACTCAATTTTCTCTGTTCTTCAAATGTGATTTTATTATCCAATTCGAGCTTTTTGCATATAAAACGCTGAAAATTATTAGATCCACAAAGAAGAGTATTTTTATAAAATTCTAAAAATGTTGCTTCATCCATAGGTGTACGCATAAAATCACCTGCTTTCAATAGATATATATCATATTACTACAATCCAAGCTGAATTTCTATTATCTTTCTTATCCTTTACAAATAAATTATTTCAATCCTATTTGATGAATATAATTTCAGTCTAGCACAATATGGGCGAAATCACAAGAAGATTATTTCGACATTTTACCTCCCAACAGAGCGGCACAGCCTCCCCTCCTCAACACCCCCGAATCCCGCACCCTGTCAGAACATTCACGCCCACCACAACGCCGAACAGCGGCGTGGCCAGGAGGGGAAGAGCGCGAGAAGGGGAGACGGCCTTCGCAACTCCGAGTGCTTCCCCTTCTCGCAAATTACCGCCTTCCAAAAGGCCGAACCTTTATCCCCAAAATAAAAAATTATAAAAAAAGAGACCGTCAGACCAATAAAGTCCAACAGTCTCAAAAAAGAAAAAAACTCTTTTTATTCTTACACTTTCTTATTTATTCTTAACTTTCTCCAGCATCTCCTCAGCTCTCTCAATCTCACTCTTCTCATCCTTCGGAAGAACAATATTAAGAATAATCGCAAATACCGCTGCCGGAACAATACCGGAACCGCCGAAGATCAGGCTGATCGCCTGTGGCAGATGCACCAGGATCGCTGTATTGGAGCCAAGTCCATAACCAAGACCAAGTGCTACGGAAACGATCGTAACATTTCTCGGTCCGATCGGCCACTTGGTAATTAACTGGATACCGCTGACAACAATAGATGAGAACATCATAACAGCAGCGCCGCCAAGAACACTCTGCGGCATGATGGAGATCAGTGCAGCAAGCTTCGGGAACAGTCCGCATGCGATCAGGAAGATTCCTCCTGTAGCGATACAGAAACGGTTTACAACCTTATTCATTGCAACCAGACCAACGTTCTGGCTGAAGGATGTGTTCGGAAGCACACCGAACAGTGCTGCGAAGGAAGATCCAAGTCCGTCACACATAACACCACCGGAAAGCTCTTTGTCTGTAGCCTCTCTTCCAAGACCACCCTCTGTGATTCCGGAAATATCACCAACTGTTTCAACTGCAGTTACAATAAACATGATCAGGATCGGCACGATCGCACGTGCGTCAAACACCCATTTTACAGGCATCAGTGCCGGTACCGCAAACCATTTTGCCTGAGCAACCTTGTCCCAGTTGAGAACCCAGGCCTTTGTAGCCTCCACAGTAGCACCTGTGTCATCTACATATGTAAATGTTGTAGGAAGTACCATAGCCATGATACTTACCAGAATGTATCCCACGATAATACCGATGAGGATTGAAGAAAAGCTTGTGAAGCCTTTTGTTCCATGCTTCAGTACAATGATCACGATCAGAACTACAAAGCCTACAAAAAGGTTTTCAAGAGAACCGTAATCCTTTGCGGAGCTTCCGCCACCGAAAGAGCTGATTCCCACACCGATCAGTGAAAGACCGATTGAAAGTACAACTGTACCTGTTACAACAGATGGGAAAAATTTTCTCAAGGGCTTCAGAAAGCTTCCCAGAACAGTCTCAAAAAGACCGCCGATAAAGCAGGCTGCCATGATCGAACCATAGGCAACGACACCATTTCCCATAACTCCGGCAACACTCTGACATACGCCGATGAAGCCTGAACTTGTTCCCATAACGATAGGAAGCTTGCCACCGACCGGTCCGATCGTAAAGACCTGTACAAGTGTAACAATTCCTGCGATCAGCATTGCATTCTGAAGTAATGCAACCTGAAGATCCCCTCCTGCTTCGATCCCGCAGGCTGCCGTGATGATCAGAAGCGGGGTAAGGTTACCCACAAACATGGCAAGCACGTGCTGCAGTCCAAGGGGAATTGCCACCTTAAGAGGTGGGCGTCCGTCCAGCTCATAAGGGCTGGCTGTGTTTTTCTCCTGTTTTTCCATAATGAATCCATCCTTTCTTTCCCTATGTCCTGACGATAACATAAAAAAGAAGGCAGTTATACCCACTGCTGAATATAACCGCCCTGTTATCTGTCAGTACACGTATCGTGTCTCTTCTGTTTCGACACTCTTATCTGAACTGTTATTTCAGACTCCTGAAAAACGGGTTCATTATACAGTATCCCAACATCTATATCAAGTGTTAATTAACAAGTTGTTGATTTTTTTGCAGCTTTTTTTGCCTGGCTCTCACTCCAGAGCTCATCGGCCTGTTTCTTCCATACCTCTGCATAGTGATCACATTTTGCACAGAGATGCTCTGCTGTTTCCGGAGACTGAAGATCTGTAGATTTCGCTCCTGCACGCTCAACCATCTTGCGGAGAAGCTCAGGATTTTCAAGCATCGGACATGGACGAAGCATGTTTTTGTTGAACGGCTGACCCTTGTGATACTCCATAAAAATCGGGCTCTTCAGCGCCTCAAGGAGTGTACATTCTTTAATATTCGCATTGGAGAAATGAATGAATACGCAAGGATCCACATCTCCGTTTGCATTGATATGGAGGTAACGACGGCCACCTGCGATACATCCGCCTACATACTCTGCATCGTTCTGGAAGTCCATAGTGAAGAGAGATTTTGTGGCACGGAATCTGCGGACGCTGTCGTACATTTTGATTCTCTGCTCCGGTGTGGGAAGGAGATCTGCTGCTGCATCATTTCCAACCGGCATATAGTGGAAGAACCATGCAAAATAAGCTCCGCACTCAATCAGATGATCAAAATACTCCTCACTGCTTACTGCATCTACGTTTGCGGATGTGTAGCATGTGGAAACACCGAACGGAAGTCCGTGGCTCTTCAGAAGCTCCATAGCATGCATAACCTTCTGGTATACGCCATCTCCACGACGTCCGTCTGTAGTTGCCTCTGTTCCCTCAAGGCTGATAGCCGGAACGAAGTTTTTCACACGGAGCATTTCCTGACAGAATTCTTCGTCAATAAGAGTTCCGTTTGTGAAGGAAAGAAACTCGCAGTCCGGATTCATCTCACAGATCTTAATGAGATCCTTTTTGCGGACCAGTGGCTCACCGCCTGTGTAGATGTACATATAGGTTCCCAGTTCTTTACCCTGTTTTACGATAGAATCGATGGTCTCAAGATCCAGATTCAGCTTGTGGCCATACTCCGCTGCCCAGCATCCTGTGCAATGAAGGTTACATGCGCTGGTAGGATCAAGAAGAATTGCCCACGGTACATTGCAGTCATTCTCTTCTGATACCTTTTCCTGCGTTGCGCTTCCCTTAAGACTGGCATTTACAATAAAGTTGCGGAAAAATGTCTGGCGTACGCCGGCATCCAGCTGATACATACGAAGGATCAGCTGATACCAGTTGTCCTTTGCCTCGATGGAATGACGGATCGCATTTCTCTGTCCTGCATACCAGCCATCCGGTGTTACTTTATCAACCATTTCCATGATCTTCGGTATGTTTGTCTCCGGATCCTTCTCAAGATAATCCAGTGCTTTTGTTACGGTAGCTGCGATCGCTGCCTGTTTTGCTTTGTCTACGATTCCCATACTCTATTTCCTCCTATGTTATTATCTAAAGTGATTGGTTATTTTTATGTTTATGTTTAAAGCCGACTCTTGATGATCTTGATCGTCAGGATCCCGACCCATAGATTGAGGATCCCTTCCAGTAAAATGGAAAATCCTACCAACACCATCATCATAGCTGCTGCTTCAAATGGTCTGATAAAAACCAGAACTCCGATCACTCCGGTGACCAGTGCGATCAGCAGGATCTGCCACCACAACGCCAGACCGAATCTCTTCGCATCTACAGACATCTGGATCTTAAACAGGGCATCTGCCAGGATCAGGATTCCGAACACGGAAAAAATAAGATCCACTGCGAAATTTTTTCTGGCTATCAGGATCACTCCCACTGCCATCAGCAAGATCCCGAAAGCCAGATCAAACTGAAATGCCAGACAGAAAGCATCTCTCGTGAAATATCCGCTGATCTTAATAGCCCCGTACAAGATCAGCATGATTCCCATAAGCACGCACAGCATTTTTACAGAGCTTTTGGGCCTTGCCATCAGAAAAATACCCAGCACACAGAACAGTAATGACATGACGATGTAGATGTTTTTTACAAGCTTCAGCTGTTTCAGGTCATCCATACGTTCCCTCCTTGATAATTTTTTCTCATTTATTGTACTGAATTATACATCCCTGTGTCGTTTAAAAAAACAGACAAAAAAGAGCCAGTGCCTAAATTTCAGACACCAGCTCAAAATTAACCGTTTCTATACCTTAATAATATTCGAGGACATTCCTGTTTTACACTAAATGGATATTTTTAATCTTCATTTAGTTGAAATCATAGCTTTTATTTCAGATTTTTGTACTGACTCTCAAGGCTCTTCTCGTAAATATACTCCAGCTTATGCATATCTGACAGGATATCATAATCCATATCATGCCGTAGCCAGTCCAGGATCACTCCCACAAATACACATTTATAATACCGGCTTATAAGATGCCTATCTTCCTGATCCATTTCAAAGTCTCCGACCGCCCTGTTGATCAGCTCCTCCACCACACGCTCTGCGGCATGATCCAGATAATCGGCAAATACATCCCTCTGGATCGAGCGGTACAGATGTATCATGGCTTTTTTGTTCTTCTGAACTGCGTTGACAAGGATTTCCATACAGTCGCTGACTGATTCCGGTACTTTCTGATCCTTCAGAATGTCATTCAGCTCTTCCTTTACCATTGCTTCCACTGCATCCGGAATATCTCTGAAATGGTAGTAAAATGTATTCCTGTTTACTCCACAGCGTTCCACGATGTCCTTTACCGTGATCTTGGACAATGGTTTTTCGTTCATAAGTTCCGTCAGTGTATGCAGTATGATCTGTCTTGTAAAACCTGGCATTTTCTCTCCCCCATCACAAGCTTTCCTCGGGTTATTTCCTTATTATGTCATAAAAATAACATACTTTCAAGCAACAACATGTTCGAAAATGTCCATAAATCCCCGGAGATCTTTCTCCCGATAACTGTCCCATGACCTGGCTGAACAAGGTTTTGTCAGATCTCTTCTTTCTGTTCCTGCACTTTTTTCTCTGGCTGAACATGAACGATTCCCTCCACAACGGTATGGTTTCTGACCTGATTTACCACAATATCCAGGTTTTTCCAGCTGCATCGGAACTGTTCTCCGTCCTCCGGTACACGTTCCAGAACTCCGCAGACAAAGCCGCTGAAAGTATCATATTTTTCTACAGGAAGCTCCACATTTATGACCTCTGCCACATCATCCAGGATCGCTCCTCCCTGTATTTTCCAGATATGTTCTCCTGTCTTCTCAATATCATCCGGCTTCGGCAGATCTGTCCTGTCGTCAATATCTCCCACCAGCGTCTCCACAAGATCATGCAGAGTGACAATTCCTACAAAGCAGCCATATTCATCCAACACTACTGCAAAATAATCCCGTTTTTCCCTCATTTCCCGGAAGATCAGGTTGGCACGCATGGATTCCGGTACAAAAAACGGCGAATAACAGGCATGATGCAGAACAGCTTCTCTGGATCTGTCATCCAGGCGGAAATAATCTCTGGTGTCCAGAATATGGATAATATCATCTTGGTCTTCCCCGCATACCGGATAAAAGGTGTGACGGTTCTCTCTGATGATCCGTTCCCATTCCTCATCAGAGTCTTCCATATAGAGGACAACCACATCTCTTCTGTGTGTACAGATCTCATCTGCCGCAGTATCATCCAGGTCAAAAACATTCTGGATCATCTCGCTTTCTTCCTGCTGGATGCTGCCCTGTTCATTTCCCTCTGTAAGCAGCATACGGATCTCTTCCTCTGTGGCCTGCTCCTCTTTTTCTTCCGGTTTGATTCCCATCAGATACAGCACACCATTGGCAGTTACTGTCAGAAGTGCAGTAGCCGGCCAGACTGCGATCATCGCGATCTTAAGAAGTCCTGCCAGACGCAGAGACAGCTCATCCGGATTTTTCATTCCCAGACGTCTTGGCACCAGTTCTCCGAACAGAAGACTTACATAGGAAAGCAGTATGGTCACAATGATCATGCATACGATCTTCAGAACATTCTGTGGTACATCTATCCCTGACCTTATCAGTGCCTCTGTCATCGGCTGTGCAAAATATTCTGCCGCAAAAGCGCTCTGCAGAAATCCTGCCGTAGTTACCGTTACACGGATCGCTGTCATAAAATGTGCCGGCTGTTCTGTAAGCTTTATCAAAATCTGCGCCCGGTGATTTCCCTCTTCTGCCAGCTCCTTCATCTTCGCTTCATTCATGGACAGAACCGCCATTTCCGCACCTGCGAAAACAGAATTCAGAAAGATCAGGAACACCAGTAAAACAATTGCCTGTATCATATTTTTATTCCCCTCAGTATAGTCGTCCGGAATTATCCCGAACCAATTATAATACAGAAAGCGGACCGTTATCATCCGCTTTCCTGTTGCTTACTCTGATTATTATTACATAAGATAGCATAACCCTTCCGGTCTGTCAAACCATCAACCTCCAACCAGCAATATACTATGATATAAAAAGCAGCAGATACATACAACAGAACGGCCTTTCATCTTCCACTCTGCTGCATGCCTATGAACATCATCGCTGCACGACCTATGTTCACTCTGCTGCTTCCTTTTCCATATGATGTTTCGGAAATTCCATAAGGATCTCGGTTCCCTGTCCCGGTTCACTGTTAAGCCACAGCCTGCCGTTCAGAGTTTTTACCCCGTGCTTCACAATGGAAAGGCCAAGACCGGTTCCGCCGATTTCCTTGGAATGGCTTTTGTCCACCCGATAAAAGCGTTCAAAAATGCGTTCCTGATCTTCCTTCGGAATACCGATCCCTGTATCCCGCACATTCATGCGAACTGCATCCTCGCCATCCTTCAGTCTCACAAAGACCTCTCCACCCCGGCGGTTATATTTGACAGCATTATCGCAGACATTATAGAGAACCTCTTCCATGATCGTCGGCACTGTATCCAGCACTGTACTTCCGCCTTCCATATACATATGCACTTCCTGCTTTTCGGCAGCTTCATGTAAGGTAGAAAAAATATCATGAGTCAGACTGTAAAGATCCAGTTTTTCCCACTGATACGGCAATCCGCCCTCATCCAGACGGGAGATCCGGATCACATCCCCAACCAGACGGATCAGTCTCTGCGCTTCCTTATAGATGCGTCCTGCAAAAACCTTCACATCCTCATCCTTCACAAATCCGTCCTGCATGATCTCAGCAAATCCGGAAATGGAAGTCAGCGGCGTTTTCAGTTCATGGGAAACATTGGCGGAAAATTCTCTTCGCAGCTGTTCCCTTTCTACTTTTTCGGTCACATCCACCAGAAGGATCACCGCACCCTCTGTTTTGTTTTCTCTTGTGACAGGATTGGCGATCACCTGAATCTCACTGCCATCCAGACGAAGGATCTTGTTCTCATGCTTTCCCTCAAGGACCTGCCCAACGACACCTCGAAACTCCTCCGAGCGGTTCAGAAGATATACACTTTCTCCTGTTTTGATCTCCTTTACCTTAAGAAGCTTTCCCACACTGGAGTTGACAGAAAGTACCATGGTATAACGGTCGATCACAAGAAGTCCCTCCTGCATGTTCTCCGTGATAATAGAAAATTCTTTCTGCTGTCTTCTGGCTGCCTCAAGCTGCAGACGGATCTGCCGGCTCTGTCTGCCGATCTTGCTAAGAAGCGGCTGTACCTCATCATAGGCATCATTCTCATCCGGATGCTCCAGATCAAGCCCATTAAGAGGTTCCACAACCTTCCCGGAAAGCCTGGATGCAAATACGCCGGACAGGAGCAGCATAAGTATCAGAACTGCAGCAAAAGGCGGAAGCAGCTGCAGGAGCAGCATCCATACAGAAGCCTGGTTACTGGAAACTCTCAGCACATTGCCATTTTCAAGACGTACTGCATAATACATTGTTTTTTCGGAAAGCGTGGATGATATTCTTTCATCCGCACCTTCTCCGTTGATCTCTGCTTCACGGATCTCCTTGCGATGTCCGTGATTATCCATGCTTTCCACATTTGCCTCATTGTCGTAGATAACTTTTCCACTTTCATCCACATAAGTGATCCTGGAATCCTCATCATTCAGCTTCTTCAGATAATCTGTCCCGGTACTTTCCACGCCTCTGGAAATATACACGGCTTCTTTCTTCAGCTCACCCATCAGCTGTCCCTGAAAATAGTGATAAAGGATTCCCACGACAAATGCCAGTCCCAGTACTGTGATCAGTGATGAAACCAGCATGATATACTTAAATATTTTTTTACTCAAAGCTCAGCCCTTTCCTTTCTCCGAAATCTATATAGCATTTTACAAAAGCAATGTAAAAATAATTATCCGGAAAAAGTTAAATCCTTGTAAATTTTATCACATTATAAAAAGTGCTGTGATATCCTTTCAATACCACAGCACTTTTTTTTGCAATAATGCAACTCTTTGCAATCTGCTCTTACTTATTTCTATTCCTCAACAAAATAGTTATCTGTATGACTGGAACCGCTTCTGTGGTTTCCTGTGATGGAATATTCCACCCACTCTGCAATGTTCACAGCGTGATCACCGATACGCTCGAAATATTTTGCAGCCATAAGGATATCCAGACCGATGCTTGCATCCGGCTTTCCGTTATTCAGGACCTCGGCCAGCTTTTCCTTAATAGCATTGAAGGCATCGTCCACCTTATCATCATCGTCAATAACCTTTCTGCAAAGCTCAAGATCACCCTTTACAAAGGCATCGATGCTTTCTGTAACCATCCGGACAGTATCCTCTGCCATCTTCCGGATATTAATGATATCTCCGGTAACTGCTTTGTCCTCGATATGCTTGGACAGATCCGCAATATCTGCTGCCTGATCACCGATGCGTTCCATATCGGAGATCATCTTCAGCGCTGCGGAAATGGATCGCAGATCTCCGGCTACCGGATGCTCATGAAGAAGAAGCTTCATGCAGAGATTTTCAATCTCTTTTTCCTGTGCATCGATCTCTTTTTCCGTCTCAAAGATCTTGCCAATGAGAGTCATCCCGCCTTCACCCTGAATAGCTTTGGCAGAAAGTGAAATTGCTTTTTCGCAGAGACTTCCCATGGTGATCAGTTCCACGTGAAGCTCTTCCAGCTGTCTTACAAAACGTTCTGACATAATATCAACCAAACCTTCCTGTAATATAATCCTCTGTACGCTTATCCGCCGGCATGGAGAACAGCTTGTCTGTATCCGCAAATTCCACAACCTCACCAAGAAGGAAAAATGCTGTCTTGTCGGAGATACGGGTTGCCTGCTGCATGTTATGTGTGACCATAACAATGGTGTAATCCTTTTTAAGCTCTACTGCCAGATCCTCGATCTTGGAAGTGGAGATCGGGTCCAGGGCAGATGTAGGCTCATCCATAAGAAGCACCTCCGGCTGTACTGCCAGGGCACGGGCAATGCAGAGACGCTGCTGCTGTCCGCCTGACATTCCAAGAGCACTTTTTTTCAGGCGGTCCTTGACCTCATCCCAGATTGCCGCATCACGGAGAGATTTTTCCACGATCTCATCCAGCTTTGCCTTGGAACGGATACCGTGTGTTCTCGGACCGTATGCAATATTATCATAAATGCTCATCGGGAACGGATTGGGCTTCTGGAATACCATTCCCACACGTTTACGCAGAAGATTCACGTCCATATCTCCGTAAATATCTTCCCCGTCAAGCTCTACCTTTCCTGTGATGGTACAGCCTTCCACAAGGTCATTCATACGGTTTAAGGATTTCAGAAGTGTGGATTTACCGCAGCCGCTTGGTCCGATAAATGCTGTGATCTCCTTTTCCGGGATTTCCATATTGATTCCCTTCAGGGCATGAAAGCTTCCGTAATGGAGATTCATATTGTCAATTGAAATTTTTGTATTTTCACTCATGATCGATCATTATCCTTTCGCAATTTTTCTGGCTACCAGACCGGACAGTCCGTTGATAACAAGTACAAATGCCAGAATGACTACTGCTGTTGCAGATGCCTGGTTTACATGAAGTCCCTCACTGGAAAGCACATACATGTGAAGTGCCAGGGTACGTCCGGAACCCATCAGGCTGTTTGGAACTGCCGCAACAGTACCGGAGGTATAAAGAAGTGCTGCAGTCTCACCTACCACACGTCCGATGGCCAGGATCACACCTGCCAGGATTCCAGGAACTGCGGAGGGAAGTACAATCGTAAAAATAGTACGGAGCTTGCCTGCTCCAAGTCCGAAGCTTGCCTCACGGTAAGAATCCGGAACAGATTTCAGTGCTTCCTCAGCGGTACGCATGATCAGGGGAAGTACCATGATCACCATGGTCAGGGCACCGGAAAGAAGAGACATGCCCCAGTGCAATGCAGTTACAAAGAACAGCATACCGAACAGACCATATACGATGGATGGAATACCGGAAAGTGTCTCTGCGGTAATACGGATCAGCTTTACAAAACGGCTGCCTTTTTTTGCATATTCCACAAGGAAGATCGCTGCAAAGATTCCTACCGGAGCGGCAATCGCCAGAGATACCAGTGTCATGATCAGGGTATTGATCAGTGACGGGAGAAGGGAAACGTTCTCTGAGGTATAGGTAAGGCTGAACAGACTTGCATTCAGATAGGGAATACCTTTTACAAGCACATAGCCGATCAGGAAGAACAGCAGTGCAAAAGTGATCACTGCTCCCAGCAGTGTGAGAAATGCCAGGACTCCTGCACCGGGATGTCTTGCATAAGACTTCAGCTGGTCTCCTATGGTAAGTGTATTTCTTTTTTTCATGGTTGTTTCTGCCGCAGGATCTGCAGTTACTGATACGTTAGTTTGCATACTCCGCCCTCCTGTTCAGCAGTGAAAGACTTAAGTTGATGATCAGGATAAATACAAAGAGTACAACTCCTGTTGCGATCAGTGCTTCTCTGTGAAGTCCTGATGCATATCCCATCTCTGTTACGATGTTTGCAGTCATGGTACGGACACCCTGAAGAAGTCCCTTCGGCATACGTGGCTGGTTTCCGGCTACCATGATCACGGCCATGGTCTCACCGATGGCACGTCCGATCCCAAGGACAACGCCTGCCAGGATTCCTGACTTTGCTGCCGGAAGCATAACAAAGAAAATGCTTCTTTCTTTTGTTGCGCCAAGTGCAAGTGAGCCTTCATAATAGCTTTCCGGAACGCTTCGTACTGCCGATTCCGTAACTCCGATGATCGTCGGAAGGATCATGATTCCCAGAAGGATACATGCTGCCAGCATACTGCTTCCGGTTCCTCCGAACAGTTGGCGGATCAGCGGTACCAGGAGAACCAGACCAAAATAGCCATATACGATGGATGGAACGCCTGCCATAAGCTCAATACCAGATTTCAGTGGTTTATAGATTTTTTTCGGGCAATATCTTGCCATAAATACGGATGTAAAAAGTGCGATCGGAACTCCGATAAGGATTGCTCCTGCAGTTACATAAATACTTGCCACGATCATTGGCAGGATTCCGAATTTATCGTTTGTTGGTCTCCATTCTGTTCCGAAGAGGAATTTTAAGGGACCGATCTTTCCCATTGCAGGAAGGCCGTTTGCAAAAAGGAACACACAAATAAGAAATACTGCGAGAACCGATGCACAGGCCGCAATGAGAAAAACGACCTTCATGGCCTTTTCTCCTAAATGATTCATAAGACACCTTTCTCTCTGTCCCAGTGGATATCCACTGTGCTGATATATAACGGAGCGGCTTTCCTGACCTTGTCATGATCGCCGCTCTTTGTAAGATACTTCAATCGTTTTTTATCCGGGAATTTATTTGGTCACGTCTTCCCAGTCTGTGATGTCACCTGTGAAGATGGATTTTACCTGGTCACTTGAAAGCTCCTCAAGGTCATTGTCATTATTTACGATGACTGCGATACCATCTTTTGCGATCTCTGTAGCTTTAACACCTTTCTCTGTTTCCTCGTCCTTCAGCTCACGGGATGCCATTCCGATATCACATACACCCTCTGTTGCGCTATTGATTCCTGTTGTGGAGTCGCTGACCTGAACCTCTACTGTGATGTTTTTGTTTGTTTTCTGATATGCCTCTGCAAGCTTCTCCATTACAGGTCCTACGGAAGAAGATCCCATAACTACGACTTTGCCTTTTGCATCTCCGGCTTTGTATGCCTCTGCTTTTTCATCTACTTTGATGTAGCCTTCTTTTTCGATGATGTCCTGTCCGTCAGAGCTCATGATGTAGTTGATGAAATCCTGTGCTGCATCACTGAGCTTGTCGCCTGTTACGATGTTGAACGGACGTGCTACCTTGTATGTATCATCTGCAACGTTCTCTGCTGTTGCCTCTGCTCCGTCGATCTTTACTGCTTTTACTGTATCGTTGAGGGAACCAAGGGATACGTATCCGATAGAGTTCTCATCGCCTGCTACTGTGGTAAGCATTACATCTGTGTTGTTTGTGATGCTTGCTTCCTGTGTTGTCATATCTACTTTCTCGCCGTCTTTTTCTTCTTCGATCCCAAACAGCTCTACGAATGCTCCACGTGTTCCGGATCCGTCCTCACGGGAAATTACGTCGATCGCTCCGGATGGTGCTGCCATTACAACGGTTCCCATTACTGTAGTTCCGATAAGTGCTGCTGTTAAGATACCTGCGATTCTTTTTTTCATGATTTTTTTCTCCTCATTTCTATGATCATTTTTACTTGCTTACTGCTTAAATACAGGTGTTATTATAGGAATGGAAGGTAAAATATAAAATCGCGGTTTTGTAAAATGTTAGTAAAAAAATGTGATATAAAAAAAGCTGCTTGCGCAGCTTTTTTTATATGATATATTCGTCCGCCTTCACGGCTTGCCAGTTCATCAGGTCTTCCAGTGTTATATGATCTACCACACCTTTGATGGCGTCGTCCAGCTTTTTCCAGAGGATCTGGGTGACACAGTTCTCCTCACGGTCACAGATGGCTCCGTTGTCGTCCAGACATTCCACAGGGGAAAGGCTTCCTTCTGTGAGACGAAGGATCATTCCGACCGTGTATTTATCCGGGGTCTGCTGCAGTGCATAGCCGCCCTGAGGGCCACGGACACTGCGGACAAAGCCTGCTTTGTTCAGGATGGATATGATCTGCTCCAGATATTTATCTGAGATCTCCTGGCGCTTCGCCACATCCTTCAGGCGGATCGGTTTTCCTGTATAATTTGTAGCAAGATCCAACATCAGTCTCAGCGCATATCTTCCTCTTGTAGAAATCCTCATGTAATATTTACCTCCAATATTTCAGTATTCTTCTGATTTATAGCCTTTTGCTCTTTCTGTTATTGTGCAGCTGTTCAGCCGGAAATATTCCTCTGTATTCCATAACCGGCACCCTTCTCTGTGATGCACAGGCAGCTTCCTGTATCTTCTTTCATAGGAAGCAGAATCTGCTTTGCAGACTTTATTCTTTATATTGTTAATAGGTTTTGTTTGTTTTCTCTATTATACCTGAAAAAGCTACAAGATACAAGCAAGTCCCCACACACTGCTTATTGCTTTTCGCGGGACCTTACCAGTGAACAGTAACCGCAGCCCCACAGAGGGCTTACTTAATTCGATGAAATCAAGAATAAAACCGGCGCTCCGGCAGCCTGCTTGGACAGGCATTCAGGAGCGCCGTAAATAATCCCACAGAATCACGCTTCAAGGCAAAAGAAGCGGTCTTCGGATCGATTATTTTGTAAACAGTGGTGTGGAGTAGTAACGGTCTCCACTGTCCGGAAGAAGTGCTACGATCACTTTCCCCTTGTTCTCCGGGCGTTTTGCAAGCTGGATCGCAGCATAGAGAGCTGCACCGGAGGAAATTCCTGTAAGGATTCCCTCTTTCTTGGTAAGGAGTTTGGATGTTTCAAATGCATCCTCATTCTCTACAGGGATGATCTCGTCATAAACCTTGGTGTCAAGTGTGTCCGGAACAAAACCTGCGCCGATACCCTGGATCTTATGCGGGCCTGCTTTTCCCTCAGAAAGTACAGGAGAAGTTGCAGGCTCAACAGCAACTACCTTCACATTCGGGTTCTGGCTCTTCAGGTACTCACCTGTACCGGTGATCGTTCCGCCTGTGCCAACACCTGCTACGAAGATATCTACCTTTCCGTCTGTGTCATTCCAGATCTCAGGACCTGTTGTTGCTGCATGTGCCTTCGGGTTAGCCGGGTTCTCAAACTGTCCCGGGATGAAGCTTCCCGGAATCTCCTTGGCAAGCTCTTCTGCCTTGGCAATGGCCCCCTTCATTCCCTTGGCTCCGTCTGTGAGAACCACCTCTGCACCATATGCCTTCAGGATGTTTCTTCTCTCAACACTCATGGTCTCCGGCATGGTGAGGATCGTCTTATAGCCCTTGGCAGCTGCGATGGCTGCAAGTCCGATTCCTGTGTTACCGGATGTTGGCTCGATAATAGTTGCGCCTGGTTTCAGGACACCTTTCTGCTCTGCGTCCTCGATCATTGCTTTACCGATTCTGTCCTTAACGCTTCCTGCCGGGTTAAAATACTCAAGCTTGGCAAGTACTGTAGCCTCAAGTCCCTCAGACTTCTCTACGTTCTTAACCTCTACAAGCGGTGTGTTTCCGATCAGTTCCAGTGCGCTTCCGTAAATTTTACCCATGATGATATCCTCCTTATTTCCTTTATGTCCATTTCCTTATTTCCTAGTAACTATATATGTTTTCTGTGATTTGATTGAATTATATCATAGTACAGGGATTTGTCAATACATTTCAGCTAAAAAACGCAGGAATTTTTCTCCGGAAAAACCCCTGCGCTTCATATAATTTCATTTATTCTTTTTTAGGATTTTTACAAGCAGATGCATAGTCAGACGGATATTCATATTCTTTATTTTTCAGATTCTGTTAATGTAATATCCCCATCGCTGCATTCCACATTTAAAGTCGGTGCTGAAGCACCGGCCTTGTTCTCATAAACAGAGGTGTCTTCCTCATTGTCGGTTTTTCCCCTGGAAAGCCCCTCCGTGTCCACATCTCCGTCTGCAGTTTTCAGATAAATATTGGTTTTCTCTGCACTGCCGTTCTTCATTTCTACAGAAACATCACCGCAGGAGCTATTGATCTTCATATCTCCGTTAAAGCTGCTGTTGTCTATCTGAATATCTCCGTCGCTGAGAGCTATCTGCCCATCTGCAAGCTCTGCCTTTTTTATGGTCACATCTCCGTTTCCGGATTTCAGCTGCATGTTATCTGTACATTGAAGTTCTTTTACATTCAGATTCCCGTCGGAAAGCTTTGCATCAAACTTTTCGAACTCGCCCTTATCCAGCATCAGATCTCCACTGAGAAGTTCCAAGGTCATTTCTTTACACAAAAGCTGATCGGCAGCAAGATCCCCGTCGGAAAGCTGAAGCTCCGCTTCGGAAAGCTGTGCCTTCTCCGGAATATAAAGAACCACCGTATTCAATGCATCTTTCTTTTCTGTCAGATCCGCATGTGTAGAGAATATCCCCAGATCATAGGTTATATAATAACTTCCACTGCCGCCTGCAGGCTCCTCAAGCGTGAGCTCTCCATCCTTATCCTTCCAGGTCAGAGGATTTTTCCTCCCGTTTTTCTCAAGCTTATATTCCATATAATAATGGTCATCATCTGAGGTACGGATATCCAGATCAAAATCCTCAAAATCCACATTCAGCTTCGTAAAATCATCAATCTGTTCTTTTTTCATTACTGTAAGATTTTTACGACTGGAAGAATTTCCTCCGGATACATACATATGATCTGAAGTATATGTGAAATCTTTTCCCCCTGCAAAATATCCTGCTGTGGAAAGAACAACTCCCGCTACACAGAGTGCTGTACCTGTCATCAGCACTGTTTTTGCAATCTTATTCATTTTTATGCACCTTCTTTCTTGCAAGTCTGTTAACCAGACGGCCGATTCCCATTGCACACCATTTACATATATATATGGTAAGTACTCCAACGAGGATTCCCGCACCTGCCATCAGAAATCCACTGCCGACCATCATGCAGGCTGCTGCCAGAGATCTTGCGATCAATGTCATGCCGAAACCTGTGAGCACGATACCTCCGGCAATTGCTGATACACCTGTAACTGCCATGGAAAAGATCACTGCTGCGATGACAATCACCACTGCTGCCAGTACTGCAAGGCCTGCAAACAGCAGCGCAATGCTCACCGGCGATGCACAGATCACCAGAAATGCGAGAAGAATGATCTTTCCGGGGGAACGCTTCTTTCCTGCGGATGTACTGTACCCTGTTGTACTCAGGTTTCCTGAATCTGTCCGGCTATGTGCATGGGAGCTCTCTCCGTAATATGAACCTGCTGCCGGCAAAGCTGCTGTTTTTTCCTCGGTGATGTCTTTACTGTCACCAACACTCTCCTGTAAAAGGTTCAGAAGCAGTTCCCTTGCCGCCTCTTTAGGCTGTCCCAGTTCTTCCATAACCTGCTGTTCATTCTCAGGTCCAGCCTCATCGAAGTATTCCGAAAAATACTCAATGGCATTGTCATAATCTTCTTTTGGAAGCCGCTTCAGATATTTCTTCAGCTGCTCCATATACTCTTTTCTTGTCATTTTCGAAGTCTCCCTTCCACAATATCGTCTATAGTATCGCGGTATTCTCTCCACTCTTTCCTCAAATATTCCAGCTGCTTCCGTCCGTCTTCTGTGATGGAATAATATTTACGTTTCCGTCCCTGAAATTCCTCTGAATAAGTTGTCAGATAACCATCCGTCTCCAGTCTGCGAAGGATCGGATACAATGTGGATTCCTTGATAGAAGCTACCATCTTCACTGTCTGGCTGATCTCATATCCGTAAGAATCCTGCTGCTCTACAACAGAAAGGATCAGGCATTCCGTCAGCACTGCAGACACCGGATAATAATACATAGGCACACCTCTTTATGTAATTATTTTATATATAAAATTTTTATATATAATTATTTTACATATATAGTACCACACTTTTTCCTGTTGTCAAGCACAATTTCACAATTGCTTTTTCCAGACTCCTTCTTTATAATATTTACAAATACAAAATACTCACCCAGAAAGGACTTGAGCTTATGGAAAAAAAGCCCCGTCTGATGGCGATCGTCCTGTTTTTAACGGGTCTTATCTGTATTGGATTACTTTTTGGACTCAGCTATAAAACCTACCGGAAGATCGATGCCGTTGACCAGAAAATGGCCTCCGTGATCAAACCGGTCCAGAAAAAGCAGAAATCCATGAAAGAGGATATCGAACTTTATACAGCTAAGATTGAAAAGAAACAGGCAGCCAACAAATACCTGCAGCAGCGGGCACAGACAGAAAAAGCTGTCAAAAACAACACCGGTGAACATGAACGGGCACCGGAAGCTGAAAACAGTCAGAAAACGACCAAACCCTCTGTTTTCAATGAAGCCGGTGGTGAGGGATTCACCGATGGCGGTAATGATACCTCTTCTGCTTCCAACGGCCATATCATCGGGATCGATCCCGGACATCAGGGCGAAAATGTTGATATGAGTGCCACAGAGCCGAACGGCCCCGGTTCCTCCACCATGAAGGCCAAGGCTTCCACCGGAACCAGAGGCTCCTTCAGCGGTCTCCCGGAGTATCAGCTGAATCTGGACGTTTCTCTTCTGCTTAAGGATATCCTGGAACAGCGTGGATACCAGGTAGTAATGACAAGGACAGACAATGATACCGCTATCAGCAACAAGGAGCGTGCAGAACTGGTCGCTTCCCAGGGTGCGGAGATCTGTGTCCGTATCCATGCAAACGGAGATGATTCTGCAGATGTCTCCGGTGCTCTGACCATGTGTCCGTCCCAGCAGAATCCTTATGTTTCCAGTCTCTATGACAGTTCCAACAAACTATCCAAATGCATTGTGGATTCCTACTGCGCAGCTACCGGCTTACAGAACCGCGGAATCATCTACACAGATTCCATGACAGGTATTAACTGGAGCACGATCCCGGTGACGATTGTGGAAATGGGATTTATGACCAACCAGAGCGATGATCTGAAAATGGCGGATTCCTCCTTCCAGCAGACTATGGCAGAAGGGATCGCCAATGGAATCGATGCTTATTTCCAATAATAAAAAGGAGTTTGTTTATATATGAAAAAAAATACATTTCTATATATTGTGATCGCAGTGCTTGTCATCGCACTGGCAGGACTTGGGGCACTGAATGTCCGCTCCCTGGACAAGCTTGCATCTCTCCAGACAAAAGTTAACAAGCTGCAGAAAAGTGTGCAGGAGGTTTCTGATTCTGCCGCTGAGCTCAGCAGCAAAGCCGATCAGCTGGATGCTCTTTATCCTGATGATCCTACCGTTTCCAGCGCTGCTGCCGCAGCATCTTCAGCTGAGGTCCAGGGTCCTTCCGCACAGGAAGAATCCACAGATACATCTGCAGCCTCCGATTCTTCCGAAGCTTCTGGCAGCAAGGACAGTTCTTCTTCCACTCAGGAAGAAGGAACTCTTTCCCCATCCAGCGGAAGCACTTTCACAGACAATTCGGATTCCAGCATGGACAACCTTCTGAATCAGGTACAGTCTCTTCTTCCCACCGATAACGGAACCTGGTCCGTATATGTATGCAATCTTGCAAAAAATACCGAAGGTACCATCAATGATCAGCAGATGCAGGCTGCCAGCCTGATCAAGCTCTATATCATGGGTGCTGTATATGAGGATTATGACAGTCTTTCCTCCAAATACAGCAAGGATCAGCTGGACAATGCACTGAACTCCATGATCACAGTCAGCGACAATGATGCTGCCAATACACTTGTCAATTATCTTGGCGGCGGGGATGACGCAGCCGGAATGGCCCGTGTGAATAAATTCTGTCAGGATCACGGATACACCAGCACTTCCATGGGACGTCTTCTTCTTGCAGATAATTCCAATGGGGATAACTACACTTCCGCGAAGGATTGCGGGAAATTTCTGAAGACCATCTACCAGATCGACAAGGGTACTTCCACCGATAACAATGATACTCTGGCAGGAGCCGAATATATGTATCGTCTTCTGAAAATGCAGACCAGAAAAAACAAGATTCCGGCGCAGATGCCTTCCGATGTAAAAGTTGCCAACAAGACTGGTGAACTGGATAACGTAGAAAATGATGCTGGCATCATCTATGACACAGCAAAGGGGATCGACCTGGTAGTCTGCTTTATGTCACAGGATCTTAACGATACCTCTGCTGCACAGAACACCATCGCACAGGACAGCCGTGCGATCTATGGATACTACAACGAATAACAAAATAACAGACTTACCGGATCGGACAAAAAAAGGATGATGCGTCACCGAAACGCATCATCCTTTTTTCAGTTCTTTTCTTCTCCCTCTTCATAGGATTTTTCCCAGATCTCGGAAAATACTGCCAGCGGACAGTCTGTCAGCAGGCACATCAGAAGAAAGCACTCATATGGATTCACTATGTAGATCTCACTCATTTCGCAGCGGGCCAGGATCTCCTGGATCTCCTCCAGAAAATGACGGTATCTCGTATACGGATCATCCTCTGCCATCTCCTGAGAGATCACAAAAAACTCCAGCGTGATCAGATCAAACCGCTCCACCGGAAATTTATGGTTCAGGATATTGTTGATCCTCTGGCGGCTGAAGCGCTTCTGGCTGAAATGCTTTGCCAGAATGGATGCGGACATCTTTTTGAGATTTCCCATTTTATTAATGGGGATCCCGCTGCAGATAACCTTTTCCAGATCCGAAGCACTGATATTCTCAGGCTTCCAGATCTTTTTGCCACCGTTTTCTTCCTCATCTTCCTGATACATGGCTGCAATGATCTTCCTTGCCCGCTCCAGAAGGATCATAAATTCCTGAAAAGCCTGGCTCTTCTCTGATTTCGGATCATCATGTCTTCCTTTCAGAAAAGCCAGATATTCCAGAAGCTTTTCTTCACTGTCCAGACAAAGCCCTGTGCCATACACGATCTCTCCGGTCTTTTTTTCCACCGGAGTCATCTGTTTGTAGGTTTCTTTATATTCCTCCGCTTTATAATAGCCAAGATGATTCCGGTAACAATACCAGTAGATCACTTCTTCCGGATTATGAAAATCAAAATCCTGCTCACGAAGCACCCGGGTCAGAAAATCTGAAACATCCTCTGTACTCATCCGAAGTCCGAACCCCAGCAGAAAAACTGTTTCACGCTTCACAGATGCCTGAGTCAGCCAATTATTCACCAGAGAACTCAGCTTGGCTGATGTAGGTGACATGGATTTCGGTGTGTAGGTTTCCTTGAAGGATTCCACAACGATCTCTCTGTAGACTTCCTGCGGCACCTGGGAAAAAGGCTCCTCAAGCTCTGCACGCTCATACACATATCGTTTCAGATAGTCACCAAAGGAAACCAGTTCCATTTCCTTGTAAAGATAATGAAAAATAACATCTGCATCCTCATCCTCAAAGGAATCCAGACTGACAACCTGGCGGAACTTCTGTGCCGCCTTTCTTGTAAATTCAAAGTCCTTCACTGAATCGAAGGCAACTGTCTGTTCAAAATCAAGATCCTGCATTCGATTTCTCATCGCAAATTTTCTCCTTATCCCTTTTCTTACTCCCCGGGTTTATTACCGTCCGGTACTGTGGCGCTCTGCCCAGCGTTTGAGAATATTTTTTTCTTCATAGCCGCTGATCTGTGCAAGGACCAGTGTCACATTATCTCTGCCGCCTCTTTCCAATGCCTGTTCCAGGATCTTACCTACTTTTTCTTCTGCTGTTTCTGTCCCGTCAAGGATCTTCTGAAGCTCCTGATCAGAAAGCATGTCTGTCACTCCATCTGAACAGATCAGATACGAGCTTCCCGGCTGATAACCGATCTCCACGATAGAAGGCTCCAGTGCCATGTTTTCTTCCTGAAAGCCCAGATACTGCGTCAGCGGAGCTTTTCCCAGCATTTTTCCGCCAATCACATGGTCCGTGGAAATCTGCTGGAACTTCCCCTGAAAATGACGGTAGATACGGCTATCCCCAAGGTTGCAGGCATAGATCGCCTTTTCGCTGAAAGACAAAAGTGCCATGGTTGTTCCCATGCTTCTGATACCGTTTTCATTGCTGTAGCGACATACTGCCTCATTCATATTTTCGCAGGCTCCTGTCAGAAAAACCACAGGCTCTTTTTTCAGGGTCTTTTTGTTTTCTTCATAGAAGCCTCCCAGCGCTTCCACAGCTGCAGAAGCTGCCATTTCACCGTAGCTTTCTCCGCCCATGCCGTCAAAAACAGCCAGCATTGGAAGCTGCCAGTGCTGTGTATGACCTGCCAGGATTCCGTCAACCCCCTGGTTGTGCACCGGCAGGCGCACTCCGCAGCACCAGAAATTATCCTCATTATTTGTCCTCACCTTTCCGGTGTGACATGTATACGCATAATCAATCTGATAGGCCATTCTTTTTCCTTTCGTAAAACCCCTTCGACATTACTGCTGAAGCTCCACTACAGAATTACTCCAGTATTTGTCTCCCAGTTCTACATATTTGTCGTTATCGCTCTCTTTATCATGAACCTTACCATCTGCATCGATCCATCGGATCAGAAGGCCGTCCTGATAATAAAAATACTGCTTCTCATCTCCGTCCCATACATAAGTATAAAACATCTGCTCGCCCCAGTAAAAATATTCCTCATAAACGCCATCTGCGGAACTGCCGGGATATACAAGTACTTTGGCGATCTCTCCTGATCCGTTATAAAAGCGCAGGCGATCCCCCTCTGTACCTTCACGTCTATAGCTGTCCAGAGCATTTTCTATGGTTGTCGCATGGTCACGTATCGTTTCCATTGCCTGTGCGAAACTTTTATCCGAATTGTCTGCAGTACCGAAATTTCCTTTGTTCAGAGCATCAGAATCATCGGAATCTGTATACGAAGGTTCCCCGTTATCCACAGGTTTCCGTATCGTTCGTACCGCAAGGATCCCGCCGATCAACACAACAAGGATCCCGGCTGTTATAAGCATTCTAAAAATGCCTTTCCGCCTCTTTCTGTCATCGGTATTTCCGCCATTCTCTGTCACGGATTCCTCCCACTCCTGGAGATTCTGATCACGGTCGTCTTCCATATCTGTGATAGAGGTAACTCTGGGCTTTACAGCTCCGGTTTTTCTTATACCGGGTTCTGACTGAAGGGAACGTCCTGACGAATAACCGGGCCGGCTATCTTTTTCGGATGCTGTTTTTCCGGATGCAGATTTCTGAGGCTTCTGTATTGGACTCTGAGCCTTTGGCGTATTACGGGCTGCATTTTTTGCTATTTCTCCGGCTATCGGTTTCTCCTGCTGTACGGATACCGGCGCAGGATTTCTACGTGCCTGACGGATCGCATTCGTATTCAGCTGACTTGTTCTTGCCAGTTGTCTGGCTGCACCCTCCTGGAGAAACTTCGGCATGGACTCCGGAACAGGTCTTTCCTCCACTGGTTTCTGTTTCTCATGAACTCCCTGTTCTCTGTTTGCCGCTCCATACCGGATTTCTTCCAGTGCTTCCCGAAACTTATCAGGAGTCTGATATCGTTCTTTTGCATCATAGGCACAGGCTTTTAAGATAACGGAGCCGAAAGCCTCTCCCGCATCCACAGGTGCAGGCGGTGTTTCGCCTGACATCCTCCTCGTGAGTGCGTTTTCCTTATCTCTGTATGTGATCAGCTGTTTTTCAAGATTCAGAAACGGAAGCCTGTTATGATTCATCAGTTTATATAACACCAAGCCAAGTGCATAAATGTCCACTCTGCTGTCGTACTGTTCTCCCCTGTACAGCTCCGGCGCCATATAGGAATAAGTTCCCTTTTTGGAAAGGGTACTCATAGTTTTTTCCAGTTCTCTGGCGATTCCAAAGTCCCCCAGTTTGAAATCCCCGAACCTGGATACAAAAATATTCTCAGGTTTGATATCCCTGTGGATGATGTGAAGCTGCCCACAGTATTCCAGTGATCTGCAAAGATCGATACCCAGCTTCATCACTTCTTTTTCTGTGAGATTTTTTCCCGCATAATATTCCATGAAGCTTGTGAGATATTCCATGCGGATAAAAATATCCCATCCGATCTCGTCCAGATATTCCATCACCTTGTAATCTTCTATAGATACAATATGGGAATTTCCCCGGAAATACTCCATGGTGCTTACTTCCTGAATGCACTCCTCCACCAGATTTTCAAAATAACCGCGGACAGATTTTTCATCACCGGATTCTGAGCGCACACTGTCCAGCTCCCCTTTACTGGCGGGGATTGTGATTATCTTAATTGCCGAGTAAAAAGAACGTCCCTTCTCAGTTCTCTGAGCTTTATACACTCTTCCAAAAGAGCCTTCCCCGATCTTGCTTACGATCTTCCATTCCGGCCACGGGGAAATTGGCAGTTCCTTGTCCATCGCAATCCCTCCTCTCTCAGAAAATCCCTGCTTATAAACAGAAATCTCCCTCCGGATTTCCGGGGGGAGATTTATTTATATTAGCAAGGTATATCGACTTATTCTTCTACCGGTGCAGTTTCCTCTGCTGTCTCTTCAACAGCAATGGTCTCTTCCTCCGGAGCAGTCTCAGTCTTCTCTTCCTCTACGGAAATTTCCTCTGTATCCTCAGGCTCCTCGGAAGCTGTTTTTACCTCCGGCATTCCTGTGTCAAGACTGATCTCACTGTAACGCTTCATACCTGTACCTGCAGGAATCAGCTTACCGATGATAACGTTCTCTTTCAGACCGATCAGCGGATCGATCTTACCTTTGATAGCAGCCTCTGTCAGGACTTTTGTTGTTTCCTGGAAGGATGCTGCTGACAGGAAGGAGTTTGTAGCAAGGGATGCTTTGGTAATACCAAGCATAACCTGTTTGCCCTCTGCCGGCTGTTTGCCCTCTGCCTCAAGTTTCTCGTTAACTTCCTCAACATCAAGGACATCAACAAGTGTTCCTGGCAGGAACTCTGTATCTCCGTTATCCTCGATACGGATCTTCTTCAGCATCTGATGAACGATAACCTCGATATGCTTATCGTTGATCTCAACACCCTGCAGACGATATACACGCTGAACCTCACGAATCATGTAATCCTGAACTGCACGCACACCCTTGATTCTCAGGATATCATGCGGATTTACACTACCTTCTGTCAGCTCATCGCCGGCCTCAAGAACCTGTCCGTCAAGGACTTTGATACGAGAACCGTATGGGATCAGGTAAGTCTTGGAATCGCCTGTCTCCGGATCGTTTACGATGATCTCACGTTTCTTCTTAGTGTCGTTGATCGTGGCAACACCTGGGATCTCTGTGATGATCGCAAGACCCTTCGGCTTTCTTGCCTCGAAAAGCTCCTCGACACGAGGAAGACCCTGTGTGATATCTCCACCGGCAACACCACCGGTATGGAAAGTACGCATGGTCAGCTGTGTACCTGGCTCACCGATAGACTGTGCTGCGATGATACCAACAGACTCACCAACCTGTACCGGCTCACCGGTAGCCATGTTCGCACCATAACATTTTGCGCAGACACCAACCTTGCACTTACAGGAAAGGATGGTACGGATCTTCAGTTTGTCGATCGGTCCGCCTGTCTGGTTGCTTACGCCCTCTTTCATGATACGGGCTGCACGCTTCGGTGTGATCATGTGGTTTGCTTTAACAAGGATTTCTCCATCTTTATTCTTAACTGTCTCACAGGAGAAACGTCCTGTGATACGCTCCTGAAGGCTCTCGATCTCTTCTTTTCCGTCCATGAATCCACGAACGACCATACCGGAGATCTCTGCTCTGTTCTCACAGCAGTCCGCCTCACGAACGATCAGCTCCTGGGATACGTCAACAAGTCGTCTTGTCAGGTATCCGGAATCGGCTGTACGAAGAGCGGTATCAGAAAGACCTTTACGAGCTCCATGAGCGGACATGAAGTACTCCAGTACGTCAAGACCTTCACGGAAGTTTGACTTGATCGGGAGCTCGATGGTATGACCGGTTGTATCAGCCATCAGTCCTCGCATTCCGGCAAGCTGTTTGATCTGCTTATCGGAACCACGGGCTCCGGAGTCAGCCATCATGAAGATGTTGTTGTACTTATCAAGACCTGTAAGAAGTGCCTTTGTAAGCTCATCATCGGTCTTCTTCCAAGTATCAACAACCTCTTTGTAACGCTCTTCCTCTGTGATAAGACCACGTTTGTAGTTCTTTGTGATACGGTCAACAGTATCCTGAGCCTGCTTGATCATCTCCGGCTTCTGCGGCGGCACGGTCATATCGGAAATGGATACGGTCATGGCTGCACGTGTGGAGTATTTGTAACCCATAGACTTAACGGAGTCAAGTACCTCGGCTGTCTTTGTTGCACCGTGAGTATTGATAACCTTTTCAAGGATCTGCTTCAGCTGTTTCTTACCTACAAGGAAATCAACCTCAAGAAGCAGTTCGTTTCCAGGTACGCTTCTGTCCACAAATCCAAGGTCCTGCGGAAGGATCTCATTGAACAGGAAACGTCCCAGTGTGGACTGAACATTGCCGCTTAAAACAGTTCCGTCCGGCATTGTCTTATGACAATGGACAATGATCTTTGTCTGGAGTGTGATGACCTTGTTCTCATATGCAAGAATTGCCTCGTTGACGCTCTTAAAGAACTTGCCCTCACCCTTGTTTCCAGGTCTTTCTTGTGTCAGGTAGTAGATACCAAGGACCATATCCTGTGAAGGAACGGCTACAGGACCACCATCTGACGGTTTCAGAAGGTTGTTCGGTGATAACAGAAGGAAACGGCACTCTGCCTGTGCTTCCTGGGAAAGCGGAAGATGTACAGCCATCTGGTCACCATCGAAGTCAGCGTTGAACGCGGTACAAACAAGCGGATGAAGCTTGATCGCCTTACCTTCTACAAGGATCGGCTCGAATGCCTGGATACCCAGACGATGCAGTGTAGGTGCACGGTTCAGCATAACCGGATGCTCCTTAATGACGTCCTCAAGGACATCCCATACTGCCGGCTCAAGCTTCTCTACCATTTTCTTGGCATTTTTGATGTTGTGGGAAGTTCCGTTGGCAACAAGCTCTTTCATAACGAAAGGTTTGAACAGCTCGATAGCCATCTCTTTCGGAAGACCACACTGATAGATCTTCAGTTCAGGTCCTACGACGATTACAGAACGTCCGGAATAGTCAACTCGTTTACCGAGAAGGTTCTGACGGAAACGTCCGGATTTACCCTTCAGCATATCGGAAAGGGATTTCAGAGCTCTGTTTCCAGGGCCTGTTACAGGACGTCCACGGCGTCCGTTATCGATCAGGGCATCTACAGCCTCCTGCAGCATACGCTTCTCGTTGCGGACAATGATATCCGGAGCACCAAGCTCCAGAAGTCTTTTCAGACGGTTGTTTCTGTTGATGATCCTTCTGTAAAGATCATTCAGGTCAGATGTTGCAAAACGTCCTCCGTCCAGCTGTACCATAGGACGAAGATCCGGCGGGATAACCGGGATAACGGTCATGATCATCCACTCAGGACGGTTGCCGGACTCACGGAAGGACTCCACAACCTCAAGACGTTTGATGATCCTTGCACGTTTCTGGCCTGTTGCGTCCACAAGCTCTGCCTTCAGTTCTTCAGAATCTTTTTCAAGATCGATAGCCTGAAGGAGCTCCATGATGGATTCAGCACCCATACCTACACGGAATCCCTCTCCGTAAGACTCACGTGCTTCCTGGTACTCACGCTCGGTGAGTACCTGTTTGTACATAAGTCCGGAATCTGCAGGATCCAGAACGATATAGTTAGCAAAGTAAAGCACTTTCTCCAGTGTTCTCGGAGAAATATCAAGGATCAGACCCATACGGGACGGAATTCCTTTAAAGTACCAGATATGAGACACCGGAGCTGCAAGCTCGATGTGTCCCATACGCTCTCTACGAACGGCAGATTTGGTTACTTCAACACCGCATCTGTCGCAGACAACGCCTTTATAGCGAATTTTTTTGTACTTTCCACAGTGGCACTCCCAGTCCTTGCTCGGTCCGAAAATCCTTTCACAGAAAAGACCATCCTTCTCAGGCTTCAAGGTTCTGTAGTTGATCGTTTCAGGTTTTAAAACCTCACCGTGTGACCACTCTCTGATCTTCTCAGGGGACGCCAGTCCGATCTTGATGGCATCGAAAGTCATTGGCTGATATGTTTCATTGGCGTTGGTTGTTTCTGCCATGTATTCTTTCCCCTTTCTTATTCCTCATCATCAAAGGACTCTTCAAACTCGATCATATCATCTTCGTCTTCCATGTCCTCATCTTCTTCTACATTGACAAGCTCTTCTCCGCTGAACTCCTGCTTGGTGTAGCCGTGTTTACCGAAGGACTCCTCATCTCTGCGTCCTCTGGAATCGCCCTCGATGACATGACGAAGATCAGTATCTCCGTAATCAGAGGTTTCCATAATGTGTACCTCTGATCCGTCCTCGCTGAGCACACGTACATCCAGACCAAGAGACTGAAGCTCTTTAAGAAGTACCTTAAAGGACTCAGGAATACCTGGCTCAGGAATGTTGTCACCTTTGATGATCGCTTCATAGGTCTTAACACGTCCGATCACATCATCAGACTTCACTGTCAGGATCTCCTGCAGTGTGTAGGAAGCACCATATGCCTCCAGTGCCCAAACCTCCATCTCTCCGAAACGCTGTCCACCGAACTGAGCTTTACCACCCAGAGGCTGCTGTGTTACCAGGGAGTATGGACCTGTGGAACGTGCATGGATCTTATCATCTACCAGATGATGCAGCTTCAGGTAGTGCATGTGACCGATAGTTACAGGGCTGTCGAAGTACTCGCCTGTTCGTCCGTCACGAAGTCTTACCTTACCGTCTCTGGAGATCGGAACGCCCTTCCAGAGTGCTCTGTGAGCTTTATTCTCATCGAGATACTGCATAACATCCGGTGCAAGGATGTCTTTATATTTCTCACGGAATTCCTCAAAGTCTTCCGTATTAACGTAATCGTTGGCAAGCTCCAGAGTATCCTGGATATCAACCTCGTTTGCGCCATCGAATACAGGTGTTGCAATATTGAAGCCAAGTGCTTTGGCAGCAAGGCTCAAGTGGATCTCCAGGACCTGTCCGATGTTCATTCGGGAAGGTACACCCAGAGGATTCAGTACGATATCAAGAGGACGTCCGTTTGGAAGGAATGGCATATCCTCAACCGGAAGTACACGGGAAACGACACCCTTGTTACCATGACGACCAGCCATCTTATCACCAACGGAGATCTTTCTCTTCTGTGCAATATAAATACGTACTGCCTGATTTACTCCAGGGCTCAGCTCATCGCCGTTCTCTCTTGTAAATACCTTGGCATCTACGATAATACCATACTCACCGTGCGGTACCTTAAGGGAAGTATCACGTACCTCTCTTGCCTTCTCACCGAAGATAGCACGAAGGAGACGCTCCTCAGCAGTAAGCTCAGTCTCTCCCTTAGGAGTAACCTTACCGACAAGGATATCACCGGCACGTACCTCAGCACCGATACGGATGATACCGCGCTCATCCAGATCCTTCAGAGCGTCATCGCCGACACCCGGAACGTCACGTGTGATCTCTTCCGGTCCCAGCTTGGTATCACGGGATTCTGCCTCATATTCCTCAATATGGACAGATGTATAAACATCATTCTGTACCAGTTTCTCACTAAGAAGAACAGCATCCTCGTAGTTATAACCCTCCCAGGTCATAAATCCGATCAGCGGGTTCTTACCAAGTGCAAGCTCACCATTGGATGTAGACGGGCCATCCGCGATAACCTGTCCTGCCTCAACATGCTCACCCTGGAACACGATCGGTCTCTGGTTGTAGCAGTTGCTCTGGTTGCTTCGCATGAATTTAGTCAGATGATAATCATCTTTTGTTCCGTCATCATTCTTGATAGAGATATCTGTAGATGTGGAACGAAGTACTGTACCTGCTTTTCTTGCAACAACGCATACACCGGAGTCAACAGCTGTCTTGGTCTCCATACCTGTACCAACAACCGGAGCCTCTGTTGTAAGAAGCGGAACGGCCTGACGCTGCATGTTGGATCCCATCAGCGCACGGTTCGCATCATCGTTCTGCAGGAACGGAATCAGGGCTGTAGCAACGGAGAATACCATTCGCGGAGATACATCCATGTAATCGAACATGTGCTGCTCGTACTCCTGTGTCTCCTCGCGGTAACGACCGGAAACGTTCTTATGAATGAAGTGTCCCTCTTCATCCAGCGGCTCATTCGCCTGTGCTACATGGTAATTATCTTCCTCATCCGCTGTCATGTATACAACCTCATCGGTTACACGCGGGTTGGAAGGATCTGTTTTGTCGATCTTTCTGTACGGAGCCTCTACGAAGCCGTACTGATTGATCCTTGCATAGGATGCAAGGGAGTTGATAAGACCGATGTTCGGTCCCTCAGGAGTCTCGATCGGGCACATTCTTCCATAGTGGGAATAATGTACGTCTCGAACCTCGAATCCGGCTCTGTCTCGTGACAGACCGCCAGGTCCCAGTGCGGAAAGTCTTCTCTTGTGAGTCAGCTCTCCAAGCGGGTTGTTCTGATCCATGAACTGTGACAGCTGGGAAGAACCGAAGAACTCTTTTACTGCTGCAGTTACAGGTTTGATATTGATCAGGGACTGCGGAGAAATACTCTCTGTGTCCTGTGTTGTCATTCTCTCACGTACCACACGCTCAAGTCTGGAAAGACCGATGCGGTACTGATTCTGAAGCAGCTCACCGACAGCACGGATACGACGGTTGCCCAGGTGGTCGATATCATCATCGTTACCAAGGCCATACTCCAGATGCATATTGTAGTTAATGGACGCAAGGATATCTTCCTTGGTGATGTGTTTCGGGATCAGGTCGTGGATATCACGTTTGATCGCATCACATCTGTCCTCAAATGTGTCATTTTCTTCCAGAATTTTTTCGAGCACTGGGTAGTATACTAATTCTGTAACACCCAGGGACTTCGGATCCTCAAGCTCCGGCAGATAGTGACGGATATCAACCATAAGGCTGGAAAGGACTTTGATCTCTCTCTCCTCGCCCTGGATCCATACGTACGGAACTGCGGAATTCTGTAATGTATCAGCAAGCTCTTTTGTAACAAGTGTCTCAGCCTCAGCAAGGATCTCACCTGTTGTTGTATCTACAACATCCTGAGAAAGCTTGTGGCCTACGATACGTTTATTGAAATGAAGCTTCTTATTAAATTTATAACGTCCGACTTTGGCAAGGTCATATCTTCTCGGATCGAAGAACATTGCCATGATCAGGCTCTCTGCGCTCTCTACTGCAAGCGGCTCGCCCGGACGGATCTTCTT
>OLRQ01000592.1_pt1 | contig 35932 bp, 44 predicted proteins | sample 1671971 | NCBI WGS metagenome assembly OLRQ01 (sample SAMEA3136631, study PRJEB25190) | human gut metagenome | biome: human gut; feature: human-associated habitat; material: faeces | place: Austria | collected 2013
GATGACCTGCGGCAGCGGCATCACCGCCACAGGCGTGATGATAGGACTGCACAGGTACGGGAAACGGGTCAAGAGGATGCACCTCGTAGCCACGGCCCCGGACCGGCGCGGATTCATCCATGAGACCCTCAAAAAGTACGGCGCAGACCGAGAGTTTGAGTACCACGACCTTTTCCACAGCCCCGGATTCGTTTATGAGAAGCCCGCAGCGGCTACATGGGGGGGCATTCGCCTGCATCCTCATTACGAGGCAAAGACGATGCAGTGGTTTAGAAGCTCCGGCATCGCACCGGAAAGCACCCTATTCTGGATTACGGGCGCGGAGCCTCGCAGCCCGGGACAGAGCTGAAAGTGAGGAGAGGAGGACAATGCCGAATAGGACCAAAGACGACCTTTGGGAGCGTCAACCGGGCGAAAGCGCGCAGGCCTACGAGGCATTTGCCATCTACCGAGACATGGGCTCAAACAGGAGCCTACGGGTCGTTGCCGAACAGTTATCCAAGAGTGACACGCTTATCAAGCGTTGGAGCCGCGAGAAAAAGTGGGGAGAACGCTGCCGAGCGTATGACAACCATTTGGATGACGTAGCCCGACAAGAGGCACTCCGAAAGTACAAAAAAATGAGGACCCGCCACATCGGCATCGCCTTGCAGCTCCAAGAGAAAGCCCTCGCGGAGCTCAAGAATCTGCCGGACGGGTCGATGACGCCAAAGGACATTATCCAGTTCCTCGACAAGGCCACAGAGCTTGAGCGGGATAACCGGATGGAGGAGGCAGGCGTCACGGCCGGAGGCAAGACGGCGGAGGAGCAGGAGGAAACCACGCTTTCCCTCGCCGATGAAATCGCGGCCGCATACGAGAACCGGAAACGAGGAGAACAGACATGATGACCCAAGAGGCTATCCTGTACTACGCAGACCACCCGGCTGATTTTGTCGAGGACCTGCTCCACGTTACGCCGGACAAGAACCAGCGCGCCATATTGGATTCTGTGGCAAAGAACCAGATGACGAGCGTCCGCAGCGGCCACGGCATCGGCAAGAGCGCGGTCGAGGCGTGGACCGTTATTTGGTTTATGTCAACCCGGCCATTCCCCAAAATCCCTTGCACAGCCCCGACGCAGCATCAGCTATTCGATATTCTGTGGGCGGAAATAAGCAAGTGGCTGCGCAACAATAAAGCCCTCGAGCGGGAGCTGATGTGGACAAAGGAAAAGGTCTACATGAAGCAGTACCCCGAGGAGTGGTTCGCTGTGGCCCGAACGGCCAGCAAGCCGGACGCCCTGCAGGGATTCCACGCTGACGACATCCTCTACATCATCGACGAGGCCAGCGGCGTGGACGACAAGGTGTTCGAGCCGGTGCTGGGCGCACTTTCGACGCCCGGAGCGCGGCTGCTCATGTGCGGAAACCCGACACAGTTGTCGGGCTTTTTTTATGACAGCCACCATAAGAACAGAGGCAGCTACACCACATTCCATGTTGACGGCCGGAACAGCAGCCGCGTCTCGGACGACTTCGTCAAAACCATCATCCAGATGTACGGCGAGGATTCGGACGTTTTCCGTGTTCGTGTCGCCGGAGAGTTCCCCCGGCAGGAGAACGATGTTTTCATCCCTCTGCCGCTCGTCGAAAAATCCATTATGACCGAATGGACGGAACCGACAAAGCCCGCCCACATCGACATCGGCTGCGACGTTGCCCGCTACGGCGACGACCGCACCGTCATCGGTTACAAGGTGGACGAAAAGGCCATGTTCTACAAGCGAAAGAGTGGGCAGGACCTTATGCAGACGGCCGACGACATCATGGAGCTCGGCCTAAAGCTCATGGAAAAGTACCGGTTCGACAAGGCTATCCCCATCAAGATAGACGACAGCGGCCTCGGCGGCGGCGTCACGGACCGTCTGCGGCGCGTAAAGCGCGAGCAGCCGGAGCGGTTCTGGTGGATGGATATTATCCCCGTTTACTTCGGCCAGCGCATACACCATGACTTTTACTACGATAGCACCACCTACATGATGAGCGTCGTAAAGAATCTACTTGCACCGCAGACGCCGGAGGGCGCACAGAAGCCCGTCCAGCTCATTCTCCCGAACGATAACGACCTCGTCGGCCAGCTTTCCACACGAAAGTATTCCATGACCGACGACGCCAAAATCCGCGTGGAGAGCAAGGACGCCATGAAAAAGCGCGGGATGCACTCGCCCGACGAGGCCGACTGCATCCTCCTGTTGTGCCTGCCGGTCAAACCCAAGAGGAGAGGAGACGTTAAGAAGTGAGCGACAAGAAGCAGCCCGCCCAGCAGCGGGTAAACGTCCGCATCGTTAAAGCGGACGACCCGGAGCAGCGCGGCGGGATGAAGCCCATCGCCAAAGCAGACGGCTCCCTGCAAATCTCGCCGGAGGAGGCGTGCACGGCAGGTATTTGGACAAAGCCGCCGTTCGACCTCCGAGGGCTTTCCAAGATGGTGGACGAAAGCACCATACTCCCGCAGTGCATCCGGGCCTACAAGTCAAACATCGCCGGATTTGGCATCGACATCCGGTACAAAGACGACTTTGCGGACGCGGACGAAACCCCGGAGATGAAAGCGGAATGGGACCGGGCGGCGGAGGTCGTCGAGATGCTCAACATGGAGCAGGAGAGCAATGAGCTCTTTGAGGACATCGTGGAGGCCCGGGAAACCTACGGCTGCGCATACGCAGAGGTCATCCGGGATATGGACGGGAACGTCATACAGCTCGAGTTCATCGAGGACACCCCCAGCGTGGAAAAGAGCCGGAGGCTGGACCCGCGCGTCGAGGTGACGTATTTCCACCGGGACCACACCGAGAACCGCATGAGGAAGTTCCGCAAGTATAAGCAGACCGTCAACGGCAAGACGGTCTACTACAAGGAGTTCGGAGACCCGCGAATCATGGACCCGACGAGCGGAGAGTACGTCACCGAGCTCGAGTTCAAGAGCCGCGCCAACGAAATAATCGAGTTCGCCATCGGTACCGCAACATACGGCAAGGTCCGGTGGGTTGGTTCCATCCTTACCGTAGATGGGGCCCGGAGAGCGGAGAGCCTCAACAATAACTATTTCCTGAACGGCCGACACACCCCGTTGCTGATTATGGTGAAAGGCGGCAGCCTGACGGACGATAGTTTCGCCAAGCTCAAGGAGTACATGAACGGAATCCGAGGCGAGGCGGGCCAGCACAGTTTTATGGTTCTGGAAACGGAGGCGGCAGACAACCGCACCGGATTCAACGCCGAGAACCGGCCGGAGGTCGAGGTCAAGGACCTTGCAGCTATCCTGCAAAAGGACGAGCTTTTCCAAGACTACCTCGAAAACAACCGGCGGAAGGTGCAGAGCGCGTTCCAGCTCCCGGACCTGTACACCGGATACACGACGGACTTCAACCGCGCCACCGCGCAGACCGCCATGGAAGTGACCGAGAAACAGGTATTCCAGCCGGAGCGGCGGCGTCTGGCGTGGGCCATCAACAACAGGCTGCTCAACTGCTATCAGTTCAAGTACGTCGAGGTGTTCTTCCGCGCGCCGGACGTTTCCAACCCGGACGACCTGTACAAGCTGCTGACCGTCTGCAACAACGCTGGCGGCCTCACCCCGAACAAGGCAAAGAGCGTCCTGTACAAGGCCCTCGGCGAGACCTCGGAGGACTTCCCCGAGGAGTGGGGCGACATTCCGCTGGCGTTTACCAACGCACAGCAGCGGGCCGCAGCCATCACCGTGGCTGGAAACGGCCCCAGCGTGGCGCAGAATGGCGGTTCTGACGCTGGCAAGAAAAACACACAACCGGAGACAAAGCCCGCACAGAACGCCAAGCAGGGCGGGCCTAGCGTAGAGGAACAGCTCGACGGCCAGATTCAGAAAGCGGCAGCCGCTAATGAGACGGAGCTCGTCGCCGTGATGAAAGAGGTCCGCCGCCTGCTGGCTGACATGAAACAGGAGGAGGGCGACGCGGAGTGAAGTGCTTACGCTGCGGACCCCTAATCAAGGCCATCGACGCATACCTCGCCAAAGCAGAAAACGACCTGTACGAGCAGCTCACGATGGAGGGATACCTCAAGGCAAAAGAGAGCCTGAACACCGTGGACGAAATCGAGGAGGTCGTGACGAAGCTTCTCGAGGACAACGCCGACGACCTGCTCAAGGAGCTGGCGGACGCCATCGACCTTGAAACTTTCTTCAAGGACAACTGGCCGAAGTTCAAGAACAAGAGCAAGCTGGCGCAGGACCTTTTCGACGTTTTCCATACTCAGTTTTCCACCATCATGCCGACGTATGTTGAGGCTTACGTCCAGAAAACGGATGCAGAACTCACCGTTACGAAGCTCACCAAACGGACAACCGATTGGATAAGCTCGTGGAGCAGCGACCTCGCCGACATTATGAAGCTGGACACCGAGACCGAAATCGAGGCAGTCCTGAAAAAGGGCCTGAACGACGGCAAGGGTATCAACGACGTCGCAAACCTCATTGCAGACAGCGGCATCCGCTCCCCGGGCTACCGCGCGCGGCGCGTGGCCCTGACGGAGGTACTCCGGGCGCACGGCTATGCGCAGCTCGAAAGCTACATCCAGAGCCCGGCCGTCGAGGAGAAGATGTGGAAACACACCGGAGCATACCGGAACGACCCGAGACAGAACCATGTGGATATGGACGGCGTCCGCGTCCCGAAAGGGCAGCCGTTCACCCTGATTGGGGCTGACGGAAATACCTACTACCCTATGACCCCACGAGACGTCTGCTTGCCGCCGAGAGAGAGCGTCAACTGCCATTGCCTTTTGCAGCCGGTAGTTAGTGAGGAGGTGCTCGGCCTCTCCCTTGAGGAGCGGCAGGCCCTCCAAGCGCAGGCCATCGCGGAGGACGACGGCGAGTGGGAGAAAGAGCTCGACGCGCAGAACAAGGCGCGCGCAGGCATCAACGAGGAGGACTACACATGAAAGTTACCATCGACGAAGCCCGAGTTGGAAAGCAGCCTATTCTCAAAATCGACGGCATCGAGCTGGCGAACATCGTAAACGGGTACACCCTGCACCATGACGCAGGACAGCCCGCAACGCTTGAATTACGGATTGCATTCGGAGCCGATTTATCCGAGATTGAGGCTCTGATTGAGAACCCCAACGTCAAAATCATTATGCCGGAGGAGGAGCCCCATGTGGAAAGCACTTGACCGCATCGTTTCGGCGATTATTCGCCGCCTTTTTAAGCCTAAGTACCATGTGGAGCGGGTCGAGAGATACCAGCTCCCCGGGAGGCTGCGCATCGTCAAGTGGTGCGCAGCACCGGCAGACGCACCGGAGGACGAGCTCCGGCGCATCTTCTCCATCGTAGACGAGCCCCAGTGCGATGATATGGTCGTTTGGTTCTATTCATCGCTTGAGGATATAGGCCGCAAGCCCTTTGACGTTGCGCTCCTTGAGCGCAGTGGCAAGGACGCATGGCCGACCATTAGACGCCCTACCTAGGGGCGTAGAGAGGAGGTGAGAAAACCATGAGCAAAATCGAGAAAGCATACGCCATCACAGATGCAAAGATTTCTTTTGTCAGCCTTGTAGACAAGGCGGCCAACAAGAAACAGTTCCTTATCACCAAGGCGGAGCACGGCTCCGCCTCTTTTGCTTCTTACGGCCGAATCGTCAACGCGGATGCTGATAGCCACTACATCACCGGCATTGTCTATGAGCCCCTCACAGAGGACGCCCACGGCAATTACATGACGGAGCAGGAAATCACCAAGGCCGCGTACTGGTTCGCCAAGAACGGCAATCAGGTGGATGTGCAGCACTCGTTCGAGCCGCTCGAAAAGGCGGCCGTCGTCGAGAGCTATGTCGCACCTTGCGATATGAGCGTCGGAGAGCAGGCCATCAAGAAAGGCACATGGATGATGACCGTCGAGGTGGACGACCCGGATATTTTCGAGAAAGTCCAGAAAGGCGAAATCACCGGCTTTTCCATGGGCGGCGTCGGAAAGTACAGCGACGAGGACGACCCGCTGCCCGATGACGGAGTGGCAAAGGCGGAGGAGCAGCCCGAAAAGGGTATGCGCGGCATCTTCAAGAAGATGGCCGCTGCCCTCGGCTTTGATGTTGTCGAGAAAGGCAAAGTTGCCGACAACTACACCAAGCGCATCCAGAGCGACAACTTCTGGACCGCGTTCTACGCGCTCAACGACGTTCTGTACCGGTACAACTGGGAGAATGACCATTGGGAGTTTGCGTCGGACGAGGAGACCATCCGAAACGCCCTGAATGACTTCAACGACATCGTCACCGAGCTGCTCACCAAAGGACAGCCCGTTGCAAAATCGCTCGAAAGCTGCGCCGTCATCAAGGCTGGCAAGGCCATGAGCAAAGCCAACCGCAGCACGTTGCAGTCCATCTACACAAACCTCGGGGAGTTCCTCGATAAATTCCCCGAAGAAGAACAGGAGGAAACCGAAGTGACCAAGAAAGAAATCGAAGATACCGTGGCGGCAGCCGTCGCCAAGGCACTGGAAACCCAGCAGAAGCCCGCGACTGACCCCGTCCAGAAAGCCGCAGAACCGGCAGCAGAGCCCGCAGGCCTGACCGTCGAGGCCGTCGGCAAGATGGTCGAGACGGCCGTCGCAAAGGCTCTCGGCCAGCAGGAGGAGCCCGAAAAGACCCCGGAGCTGCTGACCGCCGAGAATGTTGCGGACGTCGTCGCAAAGGCCGTTGCCAAGGCTGTCGCACCCGTCCGCAAGGCCGCAGGCCTGCCGACCAACCTGAACGATGATGGCGACCCGGAGGACCCTGTCGAGAAGTCCGAGCCGCACTATCTCGCTGGCATCCTGTAAGGAGGAACAAGCACTATGACCATGAGAAGCAATAAGGCAATCGTGAACGCAGCAGGCCAGACCATCACCACCGCCGGTCTGGCCGCTGGCGGCGCACTGAACCCGGAGCAGGCGAAGAAGTTCATTCAGCAGACTTTTGAGGCCACTCCGCTGAGCGGCCTCGTCCGCCACGAGCTGCGCAGCGCAAAGACCGGCGAAATCGACAAGATTGGCGTCGGCCGCCGTCTGCTGCGCAAAAAGACCGAGAACACCGACGACGGCTACCGCTCCGGCGTGAAGCATGGCAAGCTGGAATACGCTTGCACCCCTGTCCGTCTGCCGTGGGAAATCACGGAGGAGACCCTGCGCGAAAACATCGAGGGCTCCAACTACGAGACCATCGTCACCAACCTGATGACCCGTCAGATTGGCTGCGACCGCGAGGACCTGTGCCTGAACGGCGACGAACGGTATGCCAAGGTCAAGGAGTTCAGCTCCTCTGAGACCTACGCTATTGGCGACCTCGTCGCATACAACAAGAAGGTCTACCAGTACACCGCGGCCCACACCGCAGGCGCATTCGACGCAGGCGAGGCCACCGAGCTGGGTACTGTCGATGACGCCGACTTCCTCAAGGTGAACGACGGCTGGGTCAAGCAGTTCAAGGAGGGCGGCCACGTTGTCGATGTGTCCGGCATCAACTCCGGTGCAATGGTTCTGGATGTGTTCTACAAGGGCCTGCGCGCAGTTCCCGACAAGTTCAACAACGGCTCTCTCCGCTGGCTGATGTCCCCCCACCGCCGTCAGGAGTGGGAGCGTTACATCCTGAATCAGGCGGTCACCGCAGGCGGCATCATCACCGACAAGCGCGTCGAGAATCCCGCCAGCGTTCCCGTCATCGAGGTCCCGGCCCTGCCCGACGACGTTATTATGCTGACCGACCCGAAGAATCTGGTCGTCGTCAACTCCTACGGCGTTGTCATCCGCAAGACCACCGAGGGCCCGGAGGCCATCTATCAGGACAAGCGTTTCTATGTCGTGCATTTCGACTTCGATACGCTGGTTGAGGAGCTGGACGCAACGGCCATTGTGACCGGTCTGGCATCTATCTAACAGGAGGCAGGACGCTATGCACCTCAGACTGATTAAAGGTCTGTCCTATGATGGCGTTGTGCGCGCCTCTGCGGCGCATCCTGACGTCTTTGTGGACGACCCCGAGAAATATACCGCGCTGCTGGAAAGCGGCTATTTCGAGGCTCTCCCTGACGCTTACACCGTCACCGGCCATCTGGACACCGGCTTTCTCGGCGAGATGGACGAGGAGCAGCTCGACAAGCTGGCTGACGATATGGGCGTCGATACCACCGGCAAGGACAAGGCGGAGGTCGTCGCGGCCGTCGCCGAGGAGCCCGTGGAAGTCCCTGACATTTCCAAGATGAAGCTCGACGAGCTCAAGGAATTTGCCGAGGACAACGGCATCGACCTGACCGGCTGCACCACTAAGGCCAGCATTTTGCAGAAGATTCGTGAGTATGAGGCGGATGCAGCCGCAGCGGCCGCCATCATCGCCCCGGAGGGCTGATGGCCGAACGGCCGTGGGTCACGCCGGAGGAACTCAAAGAGTACACAGAATTTGAGGAAGTAAAGAACCGCGCCGACAGCAAGCTCAAAATTGACATCTCCCGGGCGGAGAGCTGGGTCATCGACTACTGCAACAACAGATTCGACGACCCGGAGAAATACCCCGATATCCCGGAGAACGTCAAGACGGCGGTCCTCCTTATCGCGGAGGCATACGCCCACAATGCCGTTGAGCAGACCAAAGTCCGCCTCAAAAGCGAGACCTTTGACGACTACTCCTACACGGCAGAGAGCAGCATCATAGACGTCGGAAAACTGGGCGTGGAGAGCCTGCTGGACGATTACGTCGTCGTGCAGCCGCTCAACGGCGTCACGATGCGGTTAAGGAGCCTCTGAGCCAATGGCTATTGAGGACTTCTTTGACCATCGTTGCAGTATCTACCACACCCAGCAGGAGAGCACGAGCCCCGGCTACGGGCTCCCCGGCTCCCCCAAGTTCAAGTACCCCAAACAGCCGGACCTCGAGGAAGTCCCGTGCCATTTCGGAGTGCGTAGCGCGTCCATCCAAATCGCTCAGCAGCAACCGCAGAACGATATGGACAGCGACATAAAGCTCACGCTCCCGGCAGGAACGGACATCAGGCTCAACGACAAAATCGTCAGCAGCGAAACAGGGCTCGAATACACCGCAGGTCAACCGCGAAACATCCGAGGGCATCACATGACGGTAAAGATATACCGCACAGCCCAACAGAGGCCATTGTAATGGCGCAGGTGACATTCGACACAGTAGAGCTCGAAAACTTCGTGAAGCGGCTCGGAACGGCCGCGCAGGGCGATTTTAAGCGGGCACTGAACAAGTTTCTTGAAGGGCTCGGCATTGAGTTCCTACGCATTCTGCAAGATGAAATCGTTCGCCGGAACGTGCTGGACTATCGGCTGCTGCTCCACAGTTTCCAAAAAGGCGACGGGGAGAACGTCTGGACACTCGACGAGAACGGCCTGACCCTTGAGGTCGGCACGAACGTCGAGTACGCCAAGTTCGTAAATGACGGCCACTGGACCAACCCGAAAGGGATAGAGAGGCGATTCGTTCCCGGACACTGGGAAAAGGCGAACGGAAAGGACCACTTCATCTACACCCCGGGAGAAAAGACCGGGATGGTCCTAAAAATGAAATGGGTGGAGGGCTCCCACTACTGGGAAAGCTCCATCAGAATCCTAGAAAAGCTCTACCCGGAGCTGCTCGAAAAGAAGCTGCAGAGCTGGCTGGACGAGTATTTCAAGGATTTTTTGTGAGGTGAAACCTATGGCTGCCCTAGAGCAGGAAATCGCAAGCGTTATCCGCTTTATCCTCGATTCCTTACCCGGGATTACGCCCTATTACTGGGACATCCCGGAGGGATTCGTCGTACCCTCTGTTTTCTTTCCGCAGCCGGAGCTCACACCTCTCGGCGACACGTTCGCGTCCTATGCGGTGGAATATGACTGGTACATCAAGTTTTTCGCCAGCACGGACGAGGACGCCTACGCAAGCGCGGCAGCGGCCTTGAACGCCATTTGCGCAGCCCGCCTGCTTGTCCCGCTCATTGACGAGGCGGGAGCAGCGGTAGGAGGCGGAGTACGGCTCAAAGACCCCGGAGGCGTGAAACGGCTGGACACAGGCACAGCCCAGCTCACACTCCACTGGGACAGCCGCCGTCCGTACAACAGGGTGGATTGCCAGAAGGTGATGCACTACAACCTCGACCTCAAAGCGGCCGAGGAAAAAACTGAATAGGAGGTATCTGCATGGCAGAGAAGAACGCGAGCGCGGCACAGACCGCGCAGAAGTTCCCTATTGAGCGTCTGGCAAAGGCTTGCCGGACGCTTTTTCATGTTTCGGCCAGCACGTTCGCCGGTGCCACGGCGGGCATGACTGGTGAATACACCGTCGAGGAGATGCGGAAGCACATCGACGAGTGGCTCGGAAAGGAGGCCGTTGTTTAATGGCAGGCGGTAAATACGATAAGCTGGCGGGAAAGACCCGCCCGGGCACTTACATCAACTTCGAGAGCGACCGCAACGACACCGTCGGCAACTCTGAGCGCGGCATCGTGCTGCTGCCCCTGATTGGCTACGACTTTGGCCCCGCCAAGACGCCCATCACCCTGACGGCAGCGGCCCCGGATGCTTACAGTGTGGAGCTCGGCCGCAGCGTCTACGACGCGACCAACGATAAGATGCGCCTGATTCGTGAGGCATTCAAAAAGGCTTCCAAGGTCATCGTCTACATCACGGAGAGCGGCACAGCCGCAACCGGAACCGCTACTCCGCTGACCGTAACGGCCAAGTACGGCGGCACTCGCGGCAACGATATTCACGTCTCTGTCGTCACAAACCCCGTCGGCGGCTTTGACGTCACCGTGTATTTGGATGCTGACGCCACCGCTGTGTACGAGGGCGTCAAGACCGTCGAGGAGCTTATTGCAGCCGCAGCAGACGACAAGCTGGTGAAGTTCACCGGTACGGGCGACCTGAAAGCGGCATCCGGCGTGAAGCTGGCAGGCGGCACGAACGTCACCAGCGCAAACGGTGACGTCACCGCGTTTGTGGACAAGATGGAGGGCATCAAGTTCAATACTCTGTGCTTCCCCGTTACCGATGCTACGTTGCAGACCGCAGCCATCACCAAAATCAAGTATATGCGCGAGAGCATGGGCAAGGGCGTGAATGTGGTTCTGCCGGACGCAAAGAGCCCCGACCACGAGGGCGTCATCAATGTCACAAACTCTGTTGTTGTTGACGGCGTTGAGCTGACCCACGCGGAGGCCTGCGCATTCGTTGCGGGCATCACCGCATCCGCAAGCTGCATCAAGTCTAACACCTACGAGGTCTACAACGGCGCGACCGGCATCGTGGACCCCAAGGACAACGAAGCAGCCATTGCGGCCATCAAGAACGGCGAGATGTTCTTCTCCTACTCCGAGGCGGGCAACGTCATCATCGAGTACGACATCAATTCTCTGGTCTCTTTCAAGAAGCCCAAGGACAAGACGTACAGCAAGAACCGCGTTATCCGCACTCTGGACGCTATTCAGGAGGCCATCCAGAATAACTTCCCGCCCAACAAGTACGACAACAGCCCGACCGGCTACGCCGCTATGAAGGGCATCGGCCAGTCCATCCTCAAGCAGTACGAGGATATGGGGGCCATCAAGAACGTGGACTATGACGCGGACTTCAAAATCGACGAATCTTTGAGCAGCGGCGACGAGGTTTATTTCATCGTCGCAATCCAGCCTGTGGATTCTGCCGAGAAGCTGTTCTTCACCGTCAAGACCCGCTAAAGCAGCAGGAGGTAAGTTATGCAGTACAACAAAAACCCTATTAGCCTCCGCGAGGGCCATGCGCTTATCGACGGCGTCGAGGTCATGGACGGCGTGAAGATGACTATCAACTTCACCCCGGAGACGTGGACCGGCCGCCAGTTGAACGAAACCACTCCGTCTACCCGCTGGGTTGGCGCGACCATCACCGGCAGCATGACCCGTCGCCGGACCAACAACTGGCTCAAGACCAAAATCAAGGAGTATCAGGCAACCAAGGCGACGCCCGAGTTCGTGATTCAGGGCATCATGGACGACGCTAATTCTGACTACTATGCAGCCCACGGCTCCGATGTCGTGACCTGCGTCGGTTGCGTCTTGACTGGTGACCTTCCCCTGACCGCACTGGATGCAGAGAGCGGCAGCGTGGTCGATGACGTCATCAACTTCAACATCAAGGACATCATCTAACCTCCCGACATTTTGGTCGGGAGCATACAGGCGAAGCCTCTCCTAGGTGGAGGGGCTCCGATTTTTATTTTGGAGGAGACAGCTATGAGCAAGAACCTGAAATATTTTATGCGCGAGGCAGCAGAGGTGGAGAAGGTCGTCACCGTACCGGCCCCGGAGAGCTTTAAGGACGAGAACGGCAAGGTCATCCAGCTCGAGGTCAAGGTACTTTCCTCTGAGCGTATCCGCGCCATCAATGAGGGGTACCACACCCACACTGTCGCGCTGGACAAGAAGGGCAATCCCTACATCAACGGCGGCAACGTGGTTTTCCGCGACGAGCGCGACAATGCAAAGGCCACCCGTCACATCCTCGTTGAGGCCCTGCAGTACCCCAAGCTGGACGACCCGGAGCTGATGAAGTACTACAACTGCGTGGACATCACCCAGATGCCGGAAAAGGTTTTCTCCCGCGCCGACGAGTTTGCTCATGTCACCCGCGTCGTCATGGCTCTGCTTGGCATCGGCGGTCAGCTCTCCGAGGAGGAGCAGAAGCAGGCCGATGAAAAGGAAATCGACGACGCAAAAAACTGATTCGCAGCGCGGGCAGCGAGACGTACTGGGCCCATGTACTTTGGCAGCGGCACGGTCTCCGACCGGAGGAGTTCGACCGAATGAGCCGGAGACAGAAGCTCTTTTACATCGCCTCCGAGGAGGAGGAAAGCGCGCGCCCGTGCAGAAGGGATACCATGAAGCTCGTCCCTATAAGGCGATAGGAGGACCGACATGGCAACACTGAAAGTCGTATTCAAGGCCATCGACGAAATCTCCTCCAAGTTCAACGAGATGACGCAGAGCGGCGAACGGGCTCTTGAGGCGTTCGAGAACACCGGCACGGCGGCAGACGGAGCATTGAGCAAGGTCTCCCGCACGGCCGCGCAGACCGCAAAGAGTACCGACGCTGCTGCTGATTCCGTCGATGACCTGTCCTCGGCCATCGGGGACTACGAAAAAGCCACCGGGCAGGCGGCAAATTCTACCGGCGTCCTGTCCGAGAAAACGACCGAGACCGAGAAGAACCTCGACGAGGCAGCGGAGGCAGCCCGTAAAGCCTCGGATGAGGTCGAGAAGTTCGGCGATAAGTCTGAGGAAACTGGCAAGCAGAGCGAGGAATCGAGCAAAAAGAGCCGCGACGGCATCAAGGAGCTGCAGGGCGTCCTTGCGTCGGCCGGAATAGCCGCCACTCTGAACGAGATTAAGAACGGCTTTTTTGACTGCTCCGAAGCGGCCGCACAGTTCGAGACCTCCACTGCAATGGTTGCTACCATCGCGGATACGAGCCAGAAATCCTTGAGCAGCATCTCGAAAGAGGTTCGCAGTTACTCCAACGAGACCGGCGAGGCGGCCAGCGACATGGCGGAGGCGACCTATCAGGCCATTTCAGCCAGCATCAACACGGCGGACGCTGCGGCCTTTGCGGGAACCGCGACCAAGCTGGCCGTCGGCGGCTTTACGTCGGCGACCACGGCTGTTGACGTTCTGACAACGGCCATCAATGCCTACGGCCTCGCGGCGTCGGATGCAACGCAGCTTTCCGACTACCTTATCACCACCCAGAACCTCGGCAAAACGAGCGTGGACCAACTGGCGCAGAGCGTCGGCAAGGTTATTCCTCTGGCGTCTGCGTACAACGTCCAGATGGACAATCTTAGCTCGGCTTACGCTGTCCTAACCGCCAACGGTATCGCTACCGCAGAATCCGGCACCTATCTCAAGTCGATGCTGAATGAGCTCGGCGACACCGGCAGCGGCGTTTCTGAGGTCCTGCTGAACTCCACCGGCAAGACCTTTGCGCAGCTCATGGAGCAGGGCTACTCGCTCGGCGATGTTATGGCTATGCTGGGTAACGCGGTAGATGGAGACAGCACAGCGTTCAACGCCCTGTGGAACTCCACGGAGGCCGGTATCGGCGCACTGTCCCTGTTCAACGCAGGAGCAGACAAGTACAACAGTGTGCTCGAATCCATGCGTACCAGCGCAGGAGCAACCGAAAAGGCATACTCCACGATGGCGGACACGACCGACAAGAGCAAGCAGCGGATGGAGAATGCGTTCAACAACCTGAAAATCTCTGTCGGCGATGTGCTCAACCCCGCGCTCACGCAGGTATACGAAGGATTCACCAACGTATTTGCGGGCATGAGTGATTTTGTGGACGAGCACCCGGCCGTCGTGGCGGCCATTTCTGCCATTGCGGTCGGTGTGGGCGGATTCACGGGCGCGCTGGCCGCCTACAACCTCGCAACCACGGCTGCGAAGTTCGTGACGGAGGCATTCACCGCGACGCTGGCGGCTAACCCTTACGTCCTCGCAGCAGCAGGCATCGTTGCTGTTACAGCAGCGGCCGTTACCCTGACCGGAGTGCTGATTACGCAGAGCGACGAGTACGAGGGCATGACGGCCACCTGCCGTGACCAGTACGACGAGCTGCAGAGGCTGAACGACCAGTACAATGCAGCCTGTGAGCAGTACGGCGAGAACTCCGACGCGGCCAACAGCCTGCGTTACCAGCTCGACCAGCTCAACGACGAGTTTGAAGCCAACCGGCAGACCGTCAAGGAGTTTGTGGCGGAGTGCGACGGCCTCGTCGAGAGCCACAACAAGGTCATGGACGCCTACAACAGCTCCACCTCGAGCATCAAGGACCAAGAGCTCGGCACACTGGCTCTGACCCAGCGGCTCGGGGAGCTGGCCTCGCAGAACACGCAGACCACCGCGAGCTACACGGAGATGAAAGCCGTCATCGACCAGCTCAACGCCGATGTCCCGGGTCTCGGCCTGACCTACGACGGCGTGACCGAGAGTGTGGACGCGACGGTCGAGGCTATCAAGAAAGCCGCAAAGGCGCAGGCTGATTCGGAGTATAAGGCCGAGCAGCAGCAGACCTATGTTGACCTGCTGAAAGAGCAGAGCAGCCTCGAACAGCAAATCGCGGAGGCGGAGGCCAACCTCGACGCGGAGCGTCAGCGGCGCGGCATGAGGCAGGACGACGTCACCGGCGACTGGGTCAGCGGCAGCGGCTTTTGGATGGAGGACAGTCCGTGGGTGGCGTGGACTTCTGACATCGACGATTACAAGAAATCCCTCGAGGAGCTGCAAGCTGCCTACGACGAGAACCAGCAGACCCTCTCCGACATTGAGGGCGAGTGGCGCGGCGTCGCGCAGGCAGTCGAGGATTCGCAGAACCAGACCGTCAGCTATGAGGAGGCCGTCAGCGCGGCCGTCAGCACGGCACAGACAGAGCTCGATAACCTCACGGCGGCCTATGACAAGGCGTATGAATCGGCCCGGACGAGCATCGAAGGGCAAATCGGTCTGTTTGACACGATGAAAACCTCGTCTGAGCTGTCCATCAGCGACATGGAAAAGGCCATGCAGAGCCAGACAGACTATCTCAACCTCTACTCTGAAAACCTCAAAAAGGCCGCAGAATACGGCCTCGATGACGGCCTGATTAAGTCGTTGAGCGACGGCAGCGAGGAAAGCGCGGGCTACATCAACGCCATTATCCAGAACATCGAGAAACTGGGAGGCAGCACCGAGGGTATGCCCGCAGCAGCCTCCAAGTTCGTCACCGAGTTTAACTCCAAGTTTGAGGAGACCGAAAAGGCAAAGGACACCTTCGCGGACAACGTCGCCAAGATGGAAACCGACTTCGACGAGAAGATGGGCGAAATCGAGACCCGGATGTCCAAGACGGTTCAAAACATGGAGATGACCGACGAGGCCCGGAAAGCAGCACAGGATACCATCAAGGCCTACTGTGATGCAATCCGCTCCATGACTGGCGAGGCCGGGAGCGCAGCGGAGGCCGTTGCGAACGCAGCCGCCTCCCACCTGAAAACTGCGCCGACAACGACGCCGACCACCACGACAGTTACCGGTCACGCGAACGGCACTCTGTCCGCACAGGAGGACGTCTACATCGCCGGTGAGAAAGGCCCCGAGCTTATCATCGGCGCGCGCGGGTCCGAGGTGTTCCCCACGCAGGAGACCGAAAGAATCCTCGCAGCCGTGAACAGCGCGGAAAACGCCACGAACGCCCCGGAGCCCACGGCAAGCCCGCTCCCGGAGAATGACCTGCCGGAGGGTATGGAGGCCGTCAAGGAGTATTCCTATCTCACGGCTGACGGGCAGGGCTCTGATGCACAGCCCACCGGTATTGAGTACGTCGAACCGGAGGTGCAGGCGCAGACTACGGAGGAGGCTGCACCCGCAGAGGAGGCCCCGGTCAACACGACTGCCCCGGCCGCCAGCGACGCGCAGCAGGAGGCCCCGGCCTCCTCCTCGGACGCGCCCAGCATTGGCGAGACCGTCAAACGCATTATCCTCGAAATCAACGGCAGCGGCTCCATCGACGTCGGCGGCATGAATGAGGAATCCGTCCTCGACATTCTGACGCGCCATGCAAAGCCAGTCCTTATGAGCATCATCAAGGGTGAAATCTTCGAGGAAGGAGACCTTGCCTATGATTTTTGAGAGCAGTATGCAGCTCTGGATTACGCACAACGGAGAGCGCGAGAAACTGCGCTTTCCTGTTCTGCCGACGAAGTTCGACGTCACTCACGGGACGAAGAACACGAGCGTCACCATCAGTGGCCTCGGCGAAATCCTCGTTTTGCAGGACCGGGCGGCCGTGGAGGTATCGTGGGACAGCTTTTTTCCAGCCGCGTATTTTCCGGGCATCCAGACGCCATTTATGCTGTCGTCACCGGATGCGATGATGCAGCGGCTTTTCGAGTGGAAAATCAGCGCGAAGCCGGTGCACCTCATCCTGACCGGAACGCGCGTAAACTTCTACGCGGCTATCCAGAGCTTGCAGCCTTACAGAAAAGGCGGCGACCCCGGGAGCATCTACTACAAAATCAAGCTCAAGGAGTACAGAGAGGTCAGAATCCGGCAGGTCAAAGTCAGCTCGACCGGAACTGCGACCGTCTCCGGCGGCTCCACCCGGACAGACAACCGAGTGCAGGCGAAAACCTACACGGTCAAGCCCGGAGACTGCCTCTACAACATCTCGAAATCGACCCTCGGCGACGGAGGCCGGTACAAAGAAATCTATTCCCTGAACAAGGATAAGCTCAAAAACCCGAATTTGATTTATCCCGGACAGGTGTTGCAGCTCCCGTGAGGTGAGGCAATGAGCAAGATTACATTCCTCGTCACAAAAGGCGAGACCACCTACGACATGAGCGAGCTGGTGGAGAGCGCGACATGGAGCGGCCGAAAGGGCTCCCCGGCGCGCACTCTTTCCGTATCGCTTATCGACGATGACGGCTGGAAACACGCCCGTTCCGGCATTGATGTCACCAAGGGAAACCACTGTGTTTTTTATTGGGAGGGCGCAGAGCTGTTTCGCGGCATCATCATGCAGCAGAGGCAGAGCACGAAAAAGACCATGACCATCAAGGCCTACGACGTGGGTATCTACCTGTCGAACAACAAAGACAGCTTTTGCTACAAGCGGAAAAAGGCGTCCGAAATCTTCAAGGACTGCTGCGACCGATTCCAGATTCCGTACAAGGACGTGGCCGACACTGGCTACGTCATCTCGGAGCTGCCAAAGGCCAAAACGACAGCCTGCGATGTTATTCTGGACGCCTTGAGCCTCACGTTTAAGGCCACCGGCATCAGGCATTATGTGACGTCAGCCGACGGGAAACTGAGCTTGATAAAGCGGAAAGACAGCATCCTGCAATGGGTGGTGGAAACCGGCCGGAACCTTATAAGCTACGACTACACTTGCAGCATCGAGAAGGTGAAAACCCGCATAAAGCTGCTGTCTAAGGAGGACAAAGTGCTTGCCGAAAAGGCGGACACGGAGCTCGAAAAGACCATCGGCATCATGCAGGACATTTCCACGCCCGACAGCAACACCGAGGAGGCGAACCTCACGGACATGGCTGAATCCATGCTCGCAGAGCAGAAGCTCCCCAGCAAAACGCTGACAATCGAGGGCCTCGGGCAGGCAAACGTCATTTCTGGCGTCGGCCTGTGCATCATCATCAGGCCGCTCGGCATCTCGAACAGCTACTATGTAGACGAGGATACCCACACATTCAAGGGCAACTACCATGCAATGCGCCTTACATTGAACATGGCAACAGACACCGAGCGGAGCGCAAAGGCGAGCGATGAAAAGAGCTCGACCTCGCACTCCGTCGGCGATAAGGTCCAATTTTCGGGTGGTCCCCAGTACGTTGCGTCCACCGCGACGTCTCCGACCAACAGCCCGAAAGCGGGACCGGCGAAAATCACCGCCATCGCCAAGAGCAAGAACGCAAAACACCCGTACCACATCATCCACACGGACAAGCAGAGCACCGTCTATGGATGGGTGGACGCCAGTCAAATCGGATAGGAGGAGCTGCACATGAACCCGGATGAAGCGACGAGCCTAAAGCAGCTCTTTCTCTCCATGCTGCCGAAAGACGGCGGCATCGTTGTCGGCACGGTCACGAAAGAGAGCCCGCTCACCATCCAGATAGAGAACGACGAAAAGCTCGAAATCTCTGGCAGCGCGCTCCTCGTCCCCCGGAACCTGACCGACTATCAAGTGAAAGTAGACATCGCCCTCGCGGACGGCAAAATCGACAGCAACACCCATGTGGGAGGCGCGCACGGCCACAAGTTCCAGTTGTTCGATTCCAGAGGCGGAGGGGTGACCGGCCTCGTCGGCTGCCCGCTTGAGGGCGATAAGGACAAGCCCGTGGGAGACTATCACAAGGTCGAGAGCAGCAAGGAGAGTGCGCACATCCACTCGCTGAAAACCTTTTCCATCGAGAGCGGTCTGCTGACCGTTTACAATGCGCTCAAGACGGGCGAATCTGTCTACCTTCTCCGCTTCAACGACGGTAAGAGCTACTACGCTCTTGAGAGGGCTATCGTATGAGCAGAGTATTTGTTCCCATTCCTATTTCCGGCATCGAGGAGGAGAAAGAGCAGCCGTCGCTCACCTACAAGCTCGACCTCGATACCGGGCGCATCGTCGGAAAGGTTGACGGCCTCGAAGCCGTCAACCAGTTTATTTTGAAAGCACTCCTCACTCCGCGTTTCCACTGCCTCGTCTACGACAACCAGTACGGCAGCGAAATCAAGGACACTGTCACGGACGAGAACGCGACAGAGGAGCTCATCAGGGCGGAAATCCCGAGACTTGTGGAGGATGCACTCCTCTGCGACGGCCGGATTCTTAAAGTCTATGACTTTGAGTTTGAGTTCAACGAGGATTCCTGCAACGTCCACTTCACGGCGGACACTATTTACGGGACCACAGAGGTCGAGGAGGTGATATAGAGTGTTTGAAGCCCAGACCTACGACAAGGTTTTGGAGGAGATTTTGAGCCGCGCGCCGGACGGAATCGACCTCCGGCAGGGCAGCATCTTCTACGATGCTGTCGCAGGCATCGCTTTCAAAATCGCCAAATACTATGCAGACCTCGAACAGGTGTTCGAGATGGTGTTTCTGGTGACGGCGACCGGCGATTACCTGACGCTCAAGGCGGAGGAATACGCCGTTTACCGGCAGGCAGCCGCGACGGCAAAGTACCGCATCAAGTACGACGGGGAACTCCCGGAGCTCGGGACGCGCTTCTTCTGCAGCGGCCAGTATTTTGTGCTGGCGCAGGATGACGCCCTCGGCATCTACATCGAGGCGGAGAAAGCCGGAACGGAGGCGAACGACATTCCGGCCGGAACCTCTGTTGTGCCGACCGACACGCAGCGGAGCCTCACGGCCTGCTCCATCGTCGAGGAGCTCGAACCGGGCGCAGACGACGAGGACGACGAGAGCCTCCGAAAGCGTGTACAGGAGAAAATCGCTGGACCGGCAGAAAATGGAAACCAGCAGCATTACAAAACGTGGTGCGAGAGCATCTCCGGCGTCGGCCGTGCGCGCATAGTTCCCCTTTGGGCGGGAGAGAACACGGTCAAAGGCATTCTCATTGACACGGAGGGCGGCCCGGCGTCTGAGGCTGTTGTGCAGCGCGTACAGGAGTACATCGACCCGGGCGGGACCGGCCTTGGTGAGGGACAGGCCAACATCGGCGCGCACTTCACCGCGACATCCGCCACGGCGAAAAGGGTCAACATCTCTTTCTCCGTGACACTTGCAAAGGGAGGAGACCTCGCCAGCGTCAGGAGCGCAGCGCAGACGGCCCTCAAAGCTCAAATCAAGAGCATCAACCTCACCACGGACGACAGCGAAACGCCCACCCTGCGCATCAGCACGGTCGGCAACACGATTTACAGCCTCTTGGGAGTGCTGGACTACGCAAACCTCCGTTTCAACGGCCAGACGGCAAACGTCGAGGCCGGAAAAGAGGAGGTATTTGTTTTGGGGGAGGTGACAGTAAGTGAAACCAACCCTGTATCCTAACGGATTCCCCAGCGTCTACGAAGAGCTGAAAACCTTTTACCCGGTGTTTTATCGGGACGTATTCGAGATGGACGCTATCTGGCGCACTTGCGGCGGCGGAATGGACGAAATTGAGGACGACGTGGACCGAGTAGCAAATAGCACCTACATCTCGCTGATGGACGAAACAGCCCTCGCGCAGATGGAGGCGTTCCTCGACGTCCCGCCAGATGGCAGCAGAACGCTCGAAGAACGGCGCAAACTGGTGAGCTCATATTTCCTCGGCGCGGGTCATATCGGCGCGCGAGAAATCAAGGAAATTGCCAAAGCGTTCACCGAGGGCAAATGCGAAGTTTCGTTTGCGAATAGCGAGGTCTACATCCACATCAAAGCAGATATTTCCGATACCCCACCGGCGGATGACTTCTTTTTCATCCTAAGAAAGAAGATACCGGCCCATTTGGGAGTAAACACGGAAATCGAGATTGAGTTCACAGAGAACCTTTATGTCGCCGCAAATGCCATGCAGAACGACCGCTACATCGTCGGCCCGGAGAAACTCAAGAAGCTTGGCGCAACAGGGCGGATATATAGCGGCGCAGCGACCATGCAGAGCGACCGATATACTGTCCTCCCGTATCCACAGCCCGGCCTCAGCTTCGGTGCTGAGATTTTTTCGGCTATGGCCGTAATGGCATCGTCCCGAACGACCATCCAGCCGACAGAGCCGAAAGCTCTCTCTTCTAAAACCGGCCTATATACAGGCGCGGGGGCGATTGAGAACGCTCGATACCAAATCGACCTTATACCGGGAAACACCCGGTTTGAGGCGGCGTCCGCAGTTAGAACCGGCTGCGGCATCGTCGAAAATACGCACTACATTGTGCAATCACAAGGAGGTATTTAATCAATGGATGGTTCTATCACTACAAACAAAGGCATCGCGCTGATTAGTAAGTTGCTGGCCTCAAAGGGGCCGCTGAAAATCACCCGCGTTGCTGTGGGCGACGGAACGCCGCCCAGCAATCCTGCGACGCTGAACGGGCTCGTACATGAGCTCAAAAACGCCAATCTTGAGAGTATCGACAACCCCAAAAACGGAGAGGCCAAAATTGTCGTTACCGTTTCCAGCGTTGGCGTGACGGTCGGTTTTTTCATCAAAGAAATCGGCGTATTCGCCGAGGACACCGACGGGAAAGAAATCCTTTATTCCTACGCTGGTTTTTCCGACAACCCACAGTGGATTAGGCCTGAGGGTGCGGCTGTTACCAATGTGGCGACTTACGACCTCAACACGATAGTTGACCGCGTTTCTGAGGTCCAGGTCACAATCGACCCGTCCAGTTTCGCCACGAAAGAACAGCTTGAAAGTCTGGATGGCCGAATTTCTGCATTGGAAAAGCAGGAGCACGTCAAAATTTACGGTGTACGCTGGCGCAAAAACGCAAGCGCCAGCGCCGGTGAGCGAATCTATGATAGTGTGGGCATGGTGGCAAACGTCGGTACCGGCGCGGAGACGGTGGTAAACGACTTTGATTCTGTTTATCCTTTTGCGGGCCGGAGACGTTGTAATGGCTACCGCGACGCAGACCGTACTTTTCACGTAACCGCATACGAGGGGGAACCGGGCTACACTACCAACGACCCGACAAAGCTCGTCTACGTCGAGACCCCACTGTTCTACTACTTCGACGGGATTGATGGCGACTACGAGATCAAGGCTGTTTCGGCTTACCCTGTTCCTGGATTTCTTCCGAGCCCGGCACACATTAACCCGGATGGTACTGTTCGACAGTACGCCTATTCTGCGGCCTATCTCGTCGCCATGGAGGGCGAAACCGGTTCCGAGAAACCAAGCAGCCGCGCCGGAGTGTTCAGCGATTACAACAGCCTGAATGGCTGGGCGACCAACATTAAAAAGCTCGGGAGCCAGTACACAGGAATGCTGATTGCAGACCAGTACGTGGACACCATTTTGATGATGGTCGAGTTTGCCACCAAGGATATGCAGACGATTATGCAAGGGTGCACCACGTTACCCTATTCTGATACCCACAAGGCGCTTGCGACAGAGAACAGCGTAAACCGTATTCTCATCACCAAAGCACAGGCGGCAGGTTACGTTGTGGGGCAGGCTATCAGCCTTTCCGTCTCTGCATACCACCTCGATGAACTGGCGAAGAATCGCACCATCACGGCTATTACCGACAAGAGCACCGAGGAAACCTATCTCTATTTTGATGGCGCAGCGGTAAATATCGCGGTCGGAAATTTTGTCAGCTCCCGCCCTTGGGTAAACGGCGCGACTGACGTTGTAGCGGCAAGCTCCGGCTCCCCCACTGACAACACCAGCGGAAAATACCCCTGCAAGTACCGTGGCAAGGAAAACCCCTACGGCAACGCATGGGTAAACGTGGCCGACCTGCTGGCAGTACGCAAGGGCTCCGAGGATAACTACACCTATCACATGGCGTATCTGCCAGACCCAACAAAATACGCCGCAGGCGTGGTATCCGAGGACTATGTGGAGCTGGACTACCAGATGCCGGGTAGCGATGGCTACGTCAAGGAATGGAACGTCGATGAGCGTTATCCTTGGATTCGCATGGCAAAGACGCTGGGGGCGAGCTCCACGACCTACTACGCGGACTATTATTATTACTCCCGCAACGCGGTTTCCGCGGTGATTGCTGGCGGCGACCTCAACTACGGCCGTAACGCCGGGCCTTGTTACTTCAACTGCAACAATGCCCCGTCCAACTCGAACTGGAACCGCCGCGCGCGTCTTTCTTTATGCGGAACCCATAAAATACTTGCACACCACTCCGCCGCCCTCGAGGCGGCCACGCCCTGAAAAAGGGGTGCCATGCCACTCGGCAAAAATACGCCACTCAGGTGGGAGTTAGTAGGCCCGGAGACGGGCTCGAAAGCCCTCAAGGCTTAAAGAAAGAGGTGATTGCCTATTGAAAAGGACCGGGTACATTTACGAGAAATTATGCGACAAAGCCCTCATCCGGGAGGCTATCATCAAGGCATCACGGAAAAAGCGTCACAGGAAATCGGTCAGACGCATCCTGAACGACATCGACCACTATGTTGATGAAATCCACATTATGATGTTGAACGAAGAATTTACCCCGTCGCCTTACCGGCGGTTCCGCATCAAAGACGGAGCCACTCAAAAAGAGCGAGAGATATGCTGTCCTAAATTCTATCCCGACCAGATTATCCACTGGATACTGATAATATCCATTCAGCCCGTTTTGCAGCGGGGGATGTATGAATTTAACTGCGGCAGCGTGCCGGGACGCGGAGCCCATTACGGGAAACGCTACCTTGAGAGGTGGTACAAGCGGGACAGGAAGAACACGAAGTATTGTGCAAAGCTGGATGTACGGAAATTCTATCCCTCAGCAAAATCGCCGGTCATTATGCGGGAACTGCGGCGCGTGATAAAGTGCAAGCGGACGCTCCGGCTATGCGAGGTGATATTGAACAGCGCAGACGGCTTACCCATCGGAAATTACACATCACAATGGTTTGCGAACTTCCTTTTACAACGCCTCGACCATTACATCAAGGAGGTCCTGAGAATACCCCACTATGTTCGCTATATGGACGATATGTGCTTGTTTTCGGCAAGCAAAAGGGCGCTGCACAAGGCCGTAAAAGCAATCCGGGAATTTTTGGCCGGGCTATCGTTGCAGCTCAAAAGTAACTGGCAGGTCTTTCCGACAGCCAGCCGAGCGGTGGACTTCCTCGGATTCCGATTTTTTAGGGAAAAAACCACGTTGCGGAAAAACCTCTCACTTAGGATGAGACGCAGGGTAAAGAAAATCCATTTCTATACCGTAAAACACGGCGGGAAAGCCCGACCGCGCGACGCTGCAGCTGTCATGAGTTACGCAGGATGGCTTAACGGAACAGCTACCAATGGCTTTTATGCGAAATACATAAGGCCGTACATCAATTTCAAGAAATTAAAGGAGGCTATCAGGCATGAGACGAGAGTACGCGCAAGAACCACCTATTGTATCAGTGGTTCAGCTAAACTCTGCGGAGTGTGAAATCATTCTCCGCGAGAACGTCACCACGGAAACGCGCGAGGGTGGCGATATGGGCCCGGAGGCGGGCCAGATTACCGTCTATTTGGCGGACGAGTACACGATCATTGTACCGTGGAGAGAGGGCCTTGAGGAGGCTGTAAAAGCCAATATCAGCGAATGGCTTACTATTGCTCGAAAAAGAGAGGTGGATGAGCTTTTGCCAGGAAAACTGGCGGAAATTACCGCCGCCTGCCACGCCGCCATCGTTAACGGATGTACTGTGACCGTCACGGGGGGCTCCATTGAACATTTTTCACTGGAAGAGACCGACCAAATCAACCTCAATGCGGCCTATTCCGCTGTGGAGCAGGGGGCAGACGGTTATCCTTACCACGCGGATGGTCAGTTATGCAGGATTTATCCGGCAGCCGACATCAACGCTATCGCCACAGCGGCCACGGCGCACAAGCTCTACCACACAACCTATTGTAACCACTTGCTGATGTGGGCAAGGCGCGCCACCAGCGCAGATGAACTGACAACCATCTTTTACGGCGCAACGCTGCCGGAGGACCTTGCGACCAATATGGCGCAGGTTATTGCTGATGCGTCCGGCAATTAAGGGGCTTGTCCTCTTCCTGATTGGAGGCGCGACCTATGCGCTATTGGAGGTTATCTGGCGAGGCTATACCCACGTTACCATGTTTGTTTTAGGAGGTGTACTGTTCATTGTACTCGGGGCGCTCAACGAAAACTTACTCGAGTGGGACACGCCGCTATTCATTCAGGGGCTAATCGGCGCAGTCGTTGTCACCTCTGCCGAGCTCATCTCTGGCATTGTTCTCAACTTATGGCTTGGGATGAACGTCTGGAGCTACTCGGACATCCCATTCAATTTCATGGGGCAGATATGTCTCCCATTTTCTCTTCTTTGGGTACCTGTCTCCATGGCGGCGATTGTCCTCGACGACTATATCCGATTCTGGTTATTCGGTGAGAGACGACCGGCCTACACGCTGTTCAAGAGGCGAAATCCATGAAATCGCTCTATGAAGAACTTTATGACTATGCCACGCTTGAGGCCGCCTACGAGGCGGCCTTTCTTTATTTGGACGATGCCCAAGAGGACAGCGAGGCGTGGCTGATAAACCTGCAAAATCACTTGGTCTGGCGGAGCTATGAGCCCGGCCAAAACCCTGATGAGGATAGCGTCGTCCTCACCGCAATCGGCAACATTCTGAAAGCTCACGGCCTCAAGAGCCATGAGGTCAAAGAGCCGAAACTGCGGCGCATTATTGCAGATTTGACGCTGAATTGAGGTGATACCCATGGGTTTTGCGGAAATCATTATAGCCCTTGTCGCAGCTTGCAGCATCCCTTCGGCCATTACTTCTCTCGCCATCCGCCGAATGGAGCGGCGATTTGATGAACGAGAGAACACCCGAAAACAGGAAGAGGCAGACCGCGAAAAGGCGCAGGAAAAAAGCATGGTCCTCGTTGTGCAAGGGGTCACGGCGGCGATTGCATTGGGCGAGGCTACCGCCCACGCCATCCAGCTCGGCCACGCCAACGGGGATATGGAGGCGGCGCTGGACTATGCTCGTCAGGTTAAGCACAAGCAAAAGGATTTCCTTACAGAACAGGCAGCCAAAAGTATCTATGACAAATGACCGGGAGGGCCGTGTACGCGGCCCTCCTTTTCTTCTTAGGAGGAACACATGGAAAAACAGACATTTATCCAGACCGTTGGAGATGCAGCCCACAAGGACATGGAGAAGAGCGGCGTACTCGCCTCGCTCACCATCGCACAGGCCATCCTCGAAAGCGGCTGGGGGACCTCGGAGCTGGCGCAGAACGCTAACGCCCTGTTTGGCATTAAGGCAGACGGCAGGTGGAGCGGGAAAACGTACAGCAAGGAAACGCAGGAATGCTACGACGGCGTGAGCTACACGACTGTCACCGCACTTTTCAGGGCCTACAGCTCGTGGGATGAAAGCATCACGGACCATTCCGCATTCTTGCTCACCGGGAACCGTTACGCGGCGGTTATCGGTGAAAAAGACTACAAAACAGCTTGCTACGCCATCAAGGCGGCAGGCTACGCAACTGCCCCAGACTACGCCGAAAAGCTCATTTCGCTCATCGAGAGCTACGGGCTGACGGCCTACGACGGGGATATGCAAAAGGAGGAAACCATCATGAGTAATAGTTCGTTGGTGACTTACACCAATATCAGCTCACACAAAAACAGCCCGCGAAACCACGCTATTGACACAATTACAATTCACTGCATCGTAGGCCAGTGGACAGCAAAACAGGGGTGCGACTATTTCGCTACCACTGACAGAGAATGCTCTGCAAACTATGTCGTAGGCAAAGATGGTAGCATTGGCCTTAGCGTCGATGAAAAGGACCGTTCTTGGTGCTCCTCGAATGCCGCCAATGACAACAGAGCCATTACGATTGAGGTTGCGAGCGACACTAAAGAGCCGTATGCAGTAACGGGCGCGGCCTACAACGCACTGCTCAACCTTGTGACCGACATCTGCAAGCGCAACGGCATCAAGAAACTAGTTTGGTCCACAAACAAGAGCGACCGCGTGAACCACAGAAATGGCTGCAATATGACGGTACACCGCGACTTCGCAAACAAATCTTGCCCCGGCACTTACTTATACGAGCGTCACGGGGAGATCGCTGCAGAGGTAAATAAGCGTCTCAGTGCTGGTACCGGAACGGAGAATCCCGCCGGAGGCTCCGCGATGTACTACGTTCAGGCCGGAGCGTTCAGCAAAAAGGAAAACGCCGAGGCGCACGCCAAGGCTCTCAAGGAGGCAGGGTTTGACACCATGCTCAAAACTTCCGGTGGCCTATACAAGGTCCAGACCGGTGCGTATTCAGTCAAAGCCAACGCAGATGCTCAGGTTAAGGCATTGAAAGCCGCTGGGTTCGATGCCTTTGTTACGACCGACGGCGGCAGTGCAGCGCCCACGCCGTCCTATATTGAATACACCGTAAAAAAAGGCGACAGCCTTTGGGCTATCGCCGAGAAACTGCTGGGAGACGGTAGCCGCTACACCGAAATCAAGGCGCTGTCCGGGCTCACCAGCGATACCATCTATGCCGGGAACGTGCTGAAAGTCCCGGCCAAATAAAGAGGAGGAAAAACCATGGAACCTATGCAAATCGCTCTCATCATCGTCATCGCCTGCGCCGCAGCCATCGTCGGCGCGGCCTACGGTATCAATTACGCCAAGAAAAAGGGCGTAGACGTTGGCACTGGCATTAAGACTGCTGACACCCTGACCGACGCGATCGGCACCGCCTTTGAGACCATCAAGCCGCTACTCCCCACGCATCCGGCTATTGGCATCATCGACAGCATCATCGGCCTCGCCGAGGTAGGCGTAAACGCAGCCGAGAAACTGTATAAGACGGCGACCATCGACAAGGACCAGCGAAAAGCTGAGGCGACCGAATTTGTTGTGGCCGCCCTGAAAGCCGCTGGCATCGAAGTCACCGACGAAATCCAGCAGGTCATCGACGGAGCCATCACCGGCGCTGTCGCCCTGCTCCCCAAGACGCACGACGAAAACGGCGCTATCCTGAAAGACTAACCCACAGAGCACGAGCCTCTCGACCCCACACAAAAGCGGGCCGGGAGGCTCTTTTTTTATTGCATAAAACGCATATCAGACCCGGATATGCCTAAAATAAGGAATTTCCGCCTCGATTATGCCTCCAAAAGCGCATTTCGGGGACGGAAACCCAACAACCAGGCATGAAATCGGGATTTCTTCCACCGAAAGCCAAAACGTATCACTTTTGGGCTCGAAAAAGTATCTTCAAACACCCGGACAAACGAAAAGCCGGAGCGCAGAACAGCACCGCACACCCCGGCAAAAAGGTTATATCCGCAGCAGAAAAGCTGAAATTCAGTTATTTCCGCAGCGGAAAATCGATATTTATGGCATTTCCGAATATATCCGGGTCGGAAACCCATAAAGTAAAGAAGAGTAGAGAAAAGTAGAGTAGAGTATATTATATATTATCCGCGATTTTCAATCGCTGCGAGAGAGCGGAGCGCCTTATTCGTCCTGTTCAAGTAGTTTGCACACCGGCACGTCCAGCACCCCGGAGAAATAAATCAGCTCATAATCAGGCACAACGCGAATACCTGTCTCTATCCGACTGATAGCCTTTTGGTTTAGATTGAGACCGGCAAGCTGCAACCTTGCGGCGAGTTGCTCTTGCGACAGGCCTGCACACTCCCTGAGTTCCCGGATTTTAGCACCGGAGGCGTTGCACCTCCCATCGACATATTTGTATAGATTCACTGAGGCGGACCCTCCTCTCTTTTGAATATCCCAAAGATGGGTAAAAGGCATATTGACAGTACCACGTTTTGCCGATTATAATTATCCCAGAGATAAGTAAACAAGCACAGAATGAGGAGGTTCAGCCCATGGATGCAGAAAAAGAGAACCCGAAAAGCGGCACAAAGACCGTGTTGGTCGTGCTGGCTGTACTCGTGGCACTGATTTTCGGCTTTTTGTTTATTACTGGAAAATTTCCTACGCACACAGAGCAGACACCCGGAGCGGCGGAGAGCTACGCAGTCGTTCAGGAGAATAAGCAGGCTCTTGAGGACTGCATAACGAAGAAACTCGACGCGGAGACGGCGAAAACCGTCTCGGAGATCACCGTCAGCGAGAGCAACGGCGAATACTCCGTGAGCATCCGTGTAATACTGGCTGGCGGCTTTTACTTTCCGGAGGTTATCGAACAGACGGCGCAGCCGTTTTTTGATAAGGCGGAGGAACTGGGGCTTGCGGTCGACGTTTACGAGGTGATGGAGTACAGTAAGGGCAACACTGGCGATATAGAGGACTTTATCTGCTGGCGGAGCCATGACGGAACCACGGGAACCTATTCGGATGACAGGGGTAAAGAGCCTATTGTCAAAGCGAACACCACAGCGGACGACATCCGCGACATCGTGAAATAAAATAAGGGCAGCAGGGGCTCAGATGGCCTCTGCTGCCTTTTCCCTTTTGTCTAAGCAATTTACACCTACGCGCCGGTTTCGTTGGAATCGTGCCGTTCTCGTGGCGCTCAGACTATTGCTCGGTTGCCCGGATGGACGGCACCGGGTATAATGGTATCTGTAAGAGCCGATGAGGAGGTGAGCGCGGGCTCTGCCGAGGGAAGAGAAACAGCCTACCCCTGTGCTGCGGGCTGATTCAATAACCGAGGCGGGCAAACCCGCGCGGCGCAAAACCCACCGGCGCGGCAGGGGACCCCCGCATGGATAATACGGGAGGTATACCATGAACATGAGTAATTATGAACTGTACGAAAAGACGATGAACCGAGAGGACAGCCCGGAACTGCAGCGGGCGGAGGCGGAGCTGGCGAACCTGCTCAGGAAGATTGATGACCGGGAGCTCCGGGATGAGATTGACCGGGCGGCAGGAACCGTGGGCCGATTGCGTGAGGCTGAGGGCTATGAGGCCGGATGCCGCCGCGCCGAGATGACCGAGTAAAAGAAAGGGGAGCCCGGCGCACTGCCGGGCTCCCTGTTACTCCTGAGCCTGCTCAAGATATTCTCGACACTCCTCAATGGAGCTTGCGACCTCTTCGAGGCTTGATACCGCGCTTTCGAGCGCATCCACAGCCGCATCGGCCTTTTCATACCGCTCGCTATTCTGGAAGTTTTCTGGCATATTGTCCCGGTATTCTTCCTCTTCGGATTCAATATCCTCCATGGAGCTCTTGAGCTCCTCAAGCTCGCCCGCCAAAGCGGAGAGCCGGTCAGCCAGAGCCGCAATCTGCTTTCTTCTCGCGTTATTCATCGGCAACCTCCTTGCCTAAGCCTAAATATTCCTCTACCGTTAAACCGAGGGCGGAGGCGATATTCCAAATCTGCCACACGTCACGAGGCAGGCGGGCACCGGCCTCCCAGTCCTCTATGGTTCGGACGGGAACCCCGGAGAGGGCGCTCAACTTCGCGCGGCTCAACCCGGCGGCCTTTCGATGGCCGACAATACGTGCAGCCAAATCAGATGGTATATTCACGACCTCCACCTCCTACTTGATTTCTTCCTTGCCGTTTGCTATAATCATAAGGGAAAGATGGAGCGGCGGCAAGACCGCCCCACCCCCAAGTCACGAGCATCAACCGGCGCTATCGGTTGGTGCTCTTTTTATTTGCCCTCATCCACGAGGGCCTCGACTTTTGCGATTGCGTCCTCGATGCTCTTGCTGCTTTTGAGGATTTCGAGCACCATCTTGAGGAGCGCCTTAAACTGAAAATCGGTCATCGGTTCGTCCATTATGTTCTCCTTTCTGGCCTTGCCACCGTACTCGCCGAGGCCTCACCTCAACTGTACCCTTATTATACCACGCATACGCGTGGAAAGCAAGAGGTTTCAGCAAATTTTTTTGGAAATTTTAGTCAATTTCTGGCGTACCGCCACGAATAGCCGCCGCAGGTTTTGAGCTTGCCTTTGCAGCATTTTATGATGGAGCTATCTGACAGCCCGTTCTCGCGTCCGGCTGCATTGGCGCTGGGGTATAGCTGCAAAATCTTCCCGGTCTCAACCTCCACCTGATAGACGGGAACCGGGGTAGAGCCGTGAAAGTCGAGGGTGTTTACGGTGTGCCCCACAGCAGGCCCGGAGCCGCCCGCCCAGTTAGCGCCGCTGACCGTACCGCCGAAAAGGAACCCCTGCATCTCATAGGCGCGGGCCAGCTTGCCAAACAGCTCGTCAGCCTGCTCGCGCAGCTCTTTGGAGAGGGAGCGGAGGAACCCGTCAACCTCTTTTTCGGCCAGCTCAACGGCACATACGCCACGGTGCATCACGTCGTTCTGCTCGTACTGCCGGTACAAATCCTCGTAAATCATATCCGAATCCCCCTCTCGCTGTCGTAGTAGGCCTGCGCCCGGCGCAGGAGAAGAGCGTTGATACAGAGCCCGGACATTTCGCGGTCGAGATCACTCACGAGGTCCAGCGGGGTGCCGGTCCAAAAGCCGCCGTTATAGAGGTTCCCGGCCAGCCGGACCACCAATACCTCGCCGGAGGAGAGCGGGAGCTCATTGAGCATACCGTCAATGTCAATGTAACCAGCGCAGAACCGGCGCAGCATCGGCCACGAATTGAGGCCGGTCAGCAGGAAGAGAGAGGCCCCGTAATAGGAACTCAGGCGGCGGGTGTCCTTGTCGGCAACCGCGTCCGGGATGAGCCCCACAGCCTCGCAGAAATTGTGGATGTGCTCATTAGAGAGAAACATCAGTCGTACCTCCTTTCGCCGCGCGAGCGGCCTGTCGCTCCTTGATATGCGCGATGAGCTCGGAGGGGCTCATCCTATCGAGGGTTATCTCGTAACGCTTGGCCTCGCTCAGGCTGGCCCACCACGTTTCATATTTGTTTTGCTGGATGGTCGCAGCCTCACGGATTTTGATGACATCGGAGGCCGGGGTATAGCCGGGCTCCACATACCACTTGACTTCGCCTTGGTCGGAGATATGCGCGACCATCTTATAATCGCCATGTTCCATCACGGCCTTATTGCAAACCGTAATGCCGTTCCCGAGACAGCCCATAAAGAGCTCGAACCGGCGCGCCGCTCGTCGCTTAATCGTGGCGGACAGCCGGGCGTGGATTTTTACCAAGTCATCCCCGCCGGAGGATGAGCCCTCCTCCAAAAGGGTGAGGCGCTTCACGGTATAGGGATAAGAATGGCGGAAATTATCGCCATCAAAGTCGATGAGCACCTCGCCCATCTCGTTGACGTAGGCTTTGTACGGCTTAGACGTAGCCATGGTTACGCCTCCTTTCTGTTGGCCGCCCACTCATCGCGGGCGGAGCGGCAAGCCTCAAGCGACAGCCGGACGCAGGAAAACAGGGTGCCGTCCTCGGCCCGGTAGTCATACTGGCAGCGGCGCTTGCGCGTCACGCGGTCCTTGTAATACTCGTGCTGCTCCTCGCCGGGCAGCAGGTTCTTGGGGTTCAACATATCATTCATCCTCCTTTTCGGCCTCGCGGCGGAGGTCATTATCTACGACATCATCAAACCAGCGGTCTCCCGTCTGCAATTTGAAAATCGCCAGTTTCCCGACATCCAAACCATCCAGCGGGAACGCCAGAAAGGTCAGGTTGTCGTCATATCTGTTGTCGCCGGTCAGCCCGAACTCCGCGTTCATGGCGGAACCCTTAAAAGACACCCATTCGCTCACGGAGCCGATTTTCTTCTCGGCCAGCAGGCCGGAATAGCCGTTCTTCCACTCTTCAAGGTCTCCACCGGCTCCGATAATCGTGTAGTAGGAACCCTCGTAGGCTTTTCTAAGGACTTCACTCTCAATCTTCATTTCGATTTCCTTTCTGCCCTGCCATCGTCAGGCCGGGGAGGGCACCCACCGGCGACGGCCACGGAGGGCCGTTTCGGCTTACCTATAGAGGAGGTCGTAAAGACGGGCTTTGAGCTGAACGACCTCAGCCTCGGCAGCTTCGGCGCGGGCCCTCGCTTCTGCTAACTCGCTATTGAGAGAGGAGATGTATTCGGCTCCACGTTTCGCATCTTCCAGCAACTCCGCCCGGCGCGCTACTAGAGCTTTGTTCTCTTCGCCCAGCCGGATGCTGATTCCGCGCAGCTCAGAGAGCTCTTCGTGTTCGGGATTGGTGTGCTGGTTCCAGAACCGCGTAACCTCTTCCCAATGCCAGACATGAGAGATAATGGAGTAAAAGGTGTTTTGCGTAGCGATGCGGTTGCTGCTCCACGTTCCTTTGGGGTCGGGCTCGCCGTTTTCGTTGTTCCGCCCGATGTCGTTTGCGAGACGAACCAATTCGCCGATTTCGCTGTTCCCGATAATGTCAGCGGCGCGGTTCAAATCCTCCTGTACAGTGCTGAGGCCGTGGTTCTTAACTTCACGAACCAGCTCGGCGGCGGTTTTGATGCCATCGTACTTACTCATAATCATGCTCCTTTTTGCGTCGTCAAAGTCTATCTGTGTCCCTTATAGGGACATCGACGGGTAAAAAATAATTCGCCAACCGGGGCGATTTTAAGACCAACGCGAAACACCTCGTAACGCCTCATTTTGCGTCGTTTCCTTGCTTCGTACCCTCATTATAGACCCTAAAAGGGACAATGTCAAGTAAAATCTGGCAATTTGTGGCAAAAAGTTTTTAAGAATGACGCTTTTTGCGGCATTATGCACGAAACGGCGGCAGAACAGAAAGAAAGCAGGAGCCCGGAGGCCCCTGCTGATATAGTTATCATGTTTATCCTAATGAATTTGACCACAACAATTACAAGCACAAGGACTTTGCGCTGTTGAGCGAAAAATCGCACTTCACCGATGATACCGTCATGACCGCTGCGGTGGCAGTTGGTCTGATTAACGGAAAGGGTCTGCCGGAGAGAACATTTTGTGCAGTGCAGCATGAAATGCGGTTCTGGGGCCGTGAATATCCCCATGCCGGTTACGGCGGGATGTTCCGCCGGTGGCTGCACGCAGAAAATCCGAATCCCTATGGCAGTTTCGGTAACGGCTCGGCTATGCGGGTGGCGGCAGCGGGCTGGCTGTTCGATACGCTGGACAAAACGCTGGAAATGGCAAAAGTGACCGCCGAAGTTACCCACAACCACCCGGAGGGCATCAAGGGCGCGCAGGCCACGGCGGCAGCAATTTTTCTGGCTCGTACCGGCCACAGCAAGCCGGAGATCAAGCGGTATGTGGAGCAGACCTTCGGTTATGACCTGAACCGTACCTGCGATGAAATTCGGCCGACCTATCATCATGTGGAGACCTGTCAGGAAACTGTGCCGGAAGCAATCATTGCTTTTCTGGAAAGCGTCAGTTTTGAGGATGCACTTCGCAATGCGGTCTCTCTGGGCGGCGACAGCGACACCCTTGCCTGCATCACCGGCGGCATTGCCGAAGCTTTTTACGGGATGCCGCAGGAACTGCGGGACGAGACTTTGAAACGTCTGCCGGAGGATATCCGGGAAGGATATGAGCTGTTTCGGTGGAACATCGGCCAGAGATAAGACATTCGGAGAACCAAGGAGCAGATACAACACACTCGTGATGTGAAGTATCTGCTCCTTGGTTTTTAATAAGACTCGATGAAGGGCGTCTTGCATCGGCCTGAAAAATCCGATATACTGAACCCAGAGAGTATATCGAATTTTTTGGGAAAAGGAGAGAACGGTATGGAACATCTTTATGAAAAGGCACTGGAAAGTGCGGAATATATCAAGACACACACGAAAAAGCGCCCGAAGATCGCGGTGGTGCTGGGCTCCGGCCTTGGCAAGCTGACCGCGGACTTTACGGACACGGAAGAACTGTCCTACAAGGATATCCCCAACTTCCCGGTATCCACGGTGGCAGGACACAAAGGCGCATTGTTGGCTGGCAAGCTGGGGGACACGGAAGTCTACGCCATGGAAGGCCGCTTCCATTTCTATGAGGGCTACTCCATGAAGGAAGTCTGCTACCCGTTCTATGTGTTCAAGCTGTTGGGCGTGGAAAAGGTGGTGTTGACCAACGCCTGCGGCGGCATCAACCGGGAGTTTGCGCCGGGCACCCTGATGCTCATTACCGACTTCATCAACATGATGGGCACGAACCCCCTCATTGGCCCCAACGATGAGCGCTTCGGCCCCCGCTTCCCGGACATGACCGAACCTTACAGTCTGGAACTGCGGAACCTTGCCAAGCAGACCGCCGATGAACTGGGCATTGCCTACAAGGAGGGCGTTTACATGGGCTTTATGGGCCCTTGCTATGAAACGGCGGCTGACATTCGCGCCTTTGCGGGGATGGGAGCCGATGCCGTGGGCATGAGCACCGTGCCGGAAACCATGGTCTGCAACTACATGGGCATGAAGGTACTGGCTGTCAGCTGCATCACTAACATGGCCACCGGCATCCAGACGGTCAAGCATAGCCACGCCCGCGTGCTGGAGATCGCAAATCAGGCAGGCGATACCCTGTGCCGATGGCTGGGTGCGGTGATTCAGAGAATGGAGTAAAAAAGATATACCATGAAAATCCTTTCGTTTGGTTCCCTCAACTACGATTATACCTATGAGGTCGAGCACTTTCTCGCGCCCAAAGAGACCCTTGCAGCCAAGTCCATGCAGCGGGGCTTTGGAGGGAAAGGCGCAAACCAGTCTATCGCCTTTGCACGAGCTGGATTGTCAGTATACCATGCGGGTCGTGTCGGCGCAGATGGACAACCATTTGTGGATTAGCGTGTCCAGTTCCGAAAGCGGCAGCGTTTCAAAGGATGTTTCCCAGCCACGC
>OLRQ01000607.1_pt1 | contig 35511 bp, 24 predicted proteins | sample 1671971 | NCBI WGS metagenome assembly OLRQ01 (sample SAMEA3136631, study PRJEB25190) | human gut metagenome | biome: human gut; feature: human-associated habitat; material: faeces | place: Austria | collected 2013
TCATTTTCCGGAATGTCCGGATTTTTTTTAGTTTCAGATTAAAATTCATAAAGTCTCCTCTGCATTAGTCCTGATAAACATCCATTGAAGATAGTAAAACCAAGAAACGAATAACTATTTGTCCATATTATAACACAAGCTGGCAGAAAAAAAGGGTGCACAAGGTTAACAAATTCTTCACAAAATAATTAGCACTCACCTCTTGACAGTGCTAACAACATGTGTTATATTACATGCAGAACAAAGAAAACAACATATTTCTCCCGTGGGAGAGATATTTCTCATATAAGAGGAGGGTTAGCCTATGAATATCAGTAAATTTACACAGAAATCCGTACAGGCTGTCCAGGATCTGGAGAAGGTTGCTTATCAGTTTGGCAACCAGGAGATTGAAGAGGAGCATCTTTTATATGCTCTGCTGGAACAGGAAGACAGCCTGATTCTTAAACTGATCGAGAAGATGGAGATAGATAAGGATTATTTCAGAAATTCTCTGAATCAGGCACTGGATGCCAGGGTTAAGGTATCTGGCGGTGAGCTTCGTTTCGGACAGTATCTGAACAAGGCTCTGGTCAGTGCGGAGGATGAAGCCAAGGCAATGGGTGATGAATATGTCTCTGTAGAGCATTTATTCCTTGCTTTGTTGAGATATCCAAGTCCAAGCATGAAGAAACTGTTTCAGGAATTTGGCATTACTAAGGAGCGTTTCCTGCAGGCACTTTCTACAGTACGAGGTAATCAGCGTGTAGTCAGTGACAATCCGGAAGCTACTTATGATACTTTGAATAAATATGGTGAGGATTTAGTTGAAAAGGCACGTAACCAGAAGCTGGATCCTGTGATCGGACGTGATGAAGAAATCCGTAATATCATCAGAATCCTTTCTCGTAAGACCAAGAACAATCCGGTGCTCATCGGTGAGCCTGGTGTAGGTAAAACAGCAGCAATCGAGGGTCTTGCACAGCGAATCGTGGCAGAGGATGTGCCGGAAGGTCTGAAGGATAAGAAGATTTTTGCCCTGGACATGGGTGCTCTGGTAGCAGGTGCCAAATACAGAGGTGAGTTTGAGGAACGTCTGAAAGCAGTCCTTGAAGAAGTAAAGAAGAGTGAAGGAAACATTATTCTTTTCATTGATGAGTTACATCTGATCGTTGGTGCAGGTAAGACAGACGGAGCTATGGATGCAAGCAATATGCTGAAGCCTATGCTTGCCAGAGGTGAGCTTCACTGTATTGGTGCAACAACTCTGGATGAGTATCGTCAGTATATTGAGAAAGATGCAGCTCTGGAACGTCGTTTCCAGCCTGTTATGGTAGATGAACCTACAGTGGAGGATACCATTTCCATCCTTCGTGGTCTGAAGGAGAGATATGAGGTCTTCCATGGTGTTAAGATCACAGACAGTGCGCTGGTTGCAGCAGCTACACTTTCACATAGATATATCACAGACCGTTTTCTTCCTGATAAGGCCATTGACCTGGTGGATGAGGCCTGTGCCCTGATCAAGACAGAGCTGGATTCCATGCCTTCAGAGTTGGATGAACAGCGCCGTAAGATCATGCAGCTGGAGATTGAGGAATCTGCACTGAAGAAAGAGACAGATAACCTGAGTAAGGAACGTCTGGAAACACTTCAGAAGGAGCTGGCAGAGCTTCGTGATACCTTTAATACACAGAAAGCACAGTGGGATAATGAGAAGCATTCTGTAGAAAAATTACAGAAGCTTCGTGAGCAGATCGAGGATGTGAATAAGCAGATCCAGAAAGCAAAACAGAATTATGATCTGGAGAAGGCTGCACAGTTACAGTACGGCGAACTTCCGAAATTACAGCAGCAGCTGGAAATCGAAGAAAAGAGTGTCAAAGAAAGTGACAGAAGTCTGGTTCATGAGGCAGTTACTGATGATGAGATCGCAAGGATCATTTCCAGATGGACCGGTATTCCTGTAACAAGACTGACAGAAGGCGAGAGAGCCAAACTCCTCACTCTGGAAGATCAGCTTCACAAGAGAGTTGTAGGCCAGGATGAAGGTGTGAAGAGGGTTACAGATGCAATCCTTCGTTCCAAAGCCGGCATCAAGGATCCGACCAAACCTATCGGCTCCTTCCTGTTCCTTGGTCCTACAGGTGTAGGTAAGACAGAGCTTGCCAAAACTCTGGCAGAGAATCTGTTTGATGATGAACAGAATATGGTCAGAATTGATATGAGTGAATACATGGAGAAGTATTCTGTATCCAGACTGATCGGAGCGCCTCCCGGATATGTAGGATATGAGGAGGGCGGCCAGCTTACTGAGGCAGTCCGCCGTAAACCATACAGTGTTGTACTTTTCGATGAGATTGAGAAAGCACATCCGGATGTGTTTAACGTACTGTTGCAGGTACTGGATGATGGCCGTATTACAGATTCTCAGGGACGTACTGTTGACTTTAAGAATACAATTCTTATCATGACTTCCAACATCGGTTCTCCGTATCTGCTGGATGGTATTGATGAGAATGGTGAGATTAAAACTGAGGCTCAGAGTCAGGTTATGGATGACCTGAGAGGCCATTTCCGTCCGGAATTCCTGAACCGTCTGGATGAAATAATTATGTTCAAGCCCTTGACAAAATCCAATATTGGTAAGATAGTAGACTTGATGGTCGGCGAGCTTGACAAACGTCTTGCAGACCAGGAGCTTTCCCTGGAACTGACAGATGCAGCCAAGGATCAGGTTATCGAGAATGGCTATGACCCGGTATATGGTGCACGTCCGTTGAAACGTTATCTGCAGAAATATGTAGAGACTCTTGCGGCGAGAAAGATTTTGTCCGGAGATGTTCACGCAGGTGATACTCTGGTGCTGGATGTTCAGAATGGGGAATTCATTGTTACGGTAAAGGACGGAAACTAAATGATACCCAAAGATCCAATGATTCTGCTGAGTTATGTGAATACTCAGCTCAGGGATTATTATGATTCCCTGGAAGCACTCTGTACATGCAGAGGACTGAAGAAAGACGAACTGGTGGCGAAGATGCATTCCATCGACTATGAGTATGATGAGGCAACCAATCAGTTCATATAAGAAATATGTGAAATGCTCTCTGACAGCGGGAATTGCTGTCGGGGAGCATTTTTCGTATTGCATATAAGAAAGATCCCTGCTTTAATTGCCCAAAAGTGATAAACTGCGGAGCAGTTATTGGGTCATGTGTTTCAAAATCAGTACAATTTTAAAAAATAGATAAGGCAGTACAAAAAAATGTCAGTAATAAAGATTAAATCGTTAAAATATAAACGAAAATAATCAGGGAATATGTAAAAAATGTATAAAAAAACAGGAAATAAAGTATAAATATTCACTATCCACACAATTGATTTTTGTATGCTGTATGATATAATTGCATCTGTAAAAAACAAGCGCATATTAAATAGGAAGAAACACGTATATGAAAAAAATCTCCTGAATGATAATCGCGCTGTACGAAAATACAATATGGAGGTGGCAGTTTTGAAAAAGTTGGTGACCGTACTGGGTGCTTTTTTTGCAGTTCTTCTGGCTTGCCCGTTGAGTGTATTTGCGGCAGAAGGCAGTAAAGCACCATCTACAGTACCTGTATGGCTTTGCATTCCCTTTGCAGGGCTTTTGTTATGTATTGCAGTGATGCCTCTGGTAAAAGCGGAGTGGTGGGAGTCTCATCAGCCACTGGTTGTTGCCTTATGGATCATTCTGATGGTGGTTCCATTTGCTTTCGTTTATGGAGCCGGAAAGACTGCAGAGACAGTTCTGGACTGTATTGTGAATGATTATCTTACATTCATCATTCTGTTATTCGGCCTGTTCTGCGTATCTGGTAATATTACCATGGAGGGTGATTTCGCAGGTTCCCCCCGTGTTAATGTAGGTCTGCTTGCACTGGGAACTCTTCTGTCAAGCTGTATCGGTACCACCGGTGCCAGTATGCTGATGGTACGTCCGGTAATTAAAATGAATTCATGGAGAAAGAGAAAAGGACATATTATGATCTTCTTTATCTTCATGGTTTCCAATATGGGTGGATGTCTTACACCAATCGGAGATCCGCCGCTGTTAATGGGATTTATGCGAGGCGTTCCTTTCTTCTGGAGCCTGCATCTGTTCCCTGTACTGATCTTTAATATGGTCATTCTGCTGTTTGTATTTTATCAGATTGATAAACGTTCCTACAGAAAAGATATTGCAAATGGCCGTAAACCGGATATCCGTAAACCGGGTACTCAGTTTCGTCTGGATGGACTGCACAATATCATCTTCCTTGTGATGATCGTTGGCGCGGTAATCTTAAGCGGTGTACTTCCGGGAATGTCCGCATTTCAGGATGCCGCAGGCAATGTAAGAGGCATTCATCTTTTTGGAGAAGTAACCCTGACATTCCCGGCACTGATTGAGATTGTAATCATATTGCTTGCTGCTTTTCTTTCCTTTAAGACAACAGATAAGCAGATCCGTATCAGAAACCATTTTACCTGGGGCGCGATCCAGGAGGTTGCGGTTTTATTCATCGGTATTTTTATCACCATGCAGCCTGCATTGATGCTTCTGAAAGCGGTAGGACCGAATCTGGGAGTTACTGAACCGGCAGAGATGTTCTGGGCAACCGGTGCACTTTCCAGTTTTCTGGATAATACACCGACGTATCTGGTATTCCTTACAACAGCAGGAACGCTGGCATTTACAAATGGAATCACAACCACACTGGGAACAGTACCTACCAAGATTCTGTCTGCCATTTCCTGTGGTGCGGTATTCATGGGTGCCAACACTTATATCGGAAATGCCCCGAACTTTATGGTAAAGGCAATCTCTGATGAGAATGGTGTGAAGATGCCGTCATTCTTCGGATATATGCTCTGGTCTGTGGCATTTCTGATTCCGGTGTTTGTTATTGATATGTTTGTATTCTTTTTATAAAGAGGGAGGATCATTATGCAGGATAATCAGGAAAAATGTAAAGAACTTGCAATACGCATTTATAACCTGGACGAAGAAGTTTATAAATGTGTGGGTTCCTCTCTGGGACGTACATTTACAGGACAAAAAGAAACAACTCTCCGTCATCTGGCAGCACTGATGTATACCAAGCCGGACGGACATCTGCTCAGAAGTGAACTGGCGCTGATCAGTAACATGGCCCGTACCATCAGGGATAAGAGCGAGAGAAGACGTCTTATGATAGAGTATGACAGTATTCTGAAAGAGATTGAAAGTCTTCCGGATACATTTGGACAGACAGATATTGTAGATAAAGAACGTATCAGTCTGAATAATCTGATCGCAAGACGCCAGAATGAGATTTCCGAAAATGATCATCTGATCATCTGTATCAGCCGTACACAGGGAAGTGGCGGTAATGATATCGGATTTGAACTGGCGGATCAGCTTCAGATCAACTATTATGATGCAGAAATTTTTGATCAGGTTATGAAGCGTCTGCAGGCAGACAAAAATGCAGTCAGTGATACTGGTAATTTTGAAGGGTTTGATAAATACAGAAAGAAAAAACACACAGATCTGAAAACCTGGTTCAGGGAATTCAATCGTTATCATGGACTTCCGAAGCAGGACGCAGTATTTTTCAATATGAGTGATCTGATCTGTGAACTGGCAAAGAGTGAAGACTGCGTGATCATGGGACGTTGCGCAGATGCGATTCTTAAGAATAATCATATTCCTCATATCAGTCTGTTTATCAGTGCTCCGTTTCAGGTTCGTGTGCAGCACGTTATGGATATCCGTAATATGAATCTGAAACAGGCAGTACGTTTTCTGAAGCAGATGGATAAGCAGCATAAGAAATATTATGAATTTTATACCGGTGAGAAATGGGGAAAACCGGAGAATTATGATTTGTGTATCAACAGTGCCAACTATGGACTGAAGGATACAATTGAGCTGATCCGGAGAATGCTGGATCAGAAGGTTCACTAAAATTAAAAATGATGGTTGGATAAAAAATAAGCTCTGTGGATAGAAGTTTTGATCCACGGAGCTTATTTTTCTTTTTTATTTCCAGTTGAATGTGAACATTCCATAAATATAGATAAAGGCAATTATAATCGGAAGTACAAATCGGAAGAGCGGTTTCATCCAGCTCTGTACCTTTAAACCCTTACCGGTATTGCTCTCTTTGATAAAGTTATCCCATCCCCAGCCGAACTTATTACAGCAGAAGAGTGCAAGGATGAGAGAGCCAAGGGGTAAAATATTGTTGGAAACAATAAAATCCCAGAAATCAAGCCAGGTAGTTCCTTCGGCAAATGGCTGGAAGTGGAAAACGCTGAAACCAAGGGCTGTGGTAAGTGCCAGAAGAAAAACACCTGTGCCGCAGACCACGCTGCCTTTTGGACGAGACCAGCCGGTAAGCTCACGTATCATTGCCAGGATGTTTTCGCACACTCCCAGAACTGTTGACATGGCTGCAAATACCATGAACAGGAAGAATAAGGAACCCCAGATGCGACCTCCGGACATGTTGTTAAAAACTGCTGCCATTGTATCAAACAGAAGGCTCGGACCTGCATTTACTTCCAGATTAAAGGTAAAGCATGCAGGGAAAATAATAACTCCTGCCAGAAAAGCAACCAGTGTGTCCAGTGTGATCACATGAATAGCTTCCCCCATTAGAGAATGCTCTTTGCCAATATAGCTGCCAAAGATAGCCATGCCACCCATACCTGTAGATAAAGTAAAGAATGCCTGGTTCATTGCCCCTACGATCACCGAACCATCAATCTTTGAGAAATCCGGTTTCAGATAAAAGGTCATTCCCTCACCAGAGCCTTTCAGAAAAAGACTGTGTACAGCGAGAGCAAGCATCAGTACCAGCAGTGCAGACATCATATATTTTGTCACACGCTCCAGTCCTCCCTGAAGATTGAAGGAAAGGATGAAAAATGCAATGACTACAGTGACCAGTAAGAAGAATACATTCACAGAGGGAGAGGAGATCATGGCTGAAAATCCCAGTGAACCATTTTTACCTCTGAGAAACTGTACAAAATAATAAATGATCCAGCCGCAGACAACAGTATAAAATGCCATCAGGGCAATGTTGCCAAGCAGACAGAACCAACCGAAAATCCCCCATTTCTGTCCTGGCTTTTCCAGCTTACGGTACATGAAAAGGGGACTTGTCTGAGCCGCTCTTCCGATGGAAAATTCCAACACAAGAGCCGGGATTCCCAGGATGACCAGACACAGAAGATAGATCAGCATAAAGCTGCCGCCGCCATTTTGCCCGCACATCCACGGGAATTTCCATACATTTCCGCAGCCAATGGCGCAGCCGGCGGAAAGCATAATGAAGCCAAGCCGGCTTCCAAGCTGTTCACGTTTCATAAGATAACGCTCCCTTCAGAAGTTCATATAAGGGATATTATAAGATAAAAAACAATATTTGTAAAATTAATTGTTTTGTTGTATATTATTGAAAATATCGTTTGTATAAGAAAAATAACGCTTCTGCGTTTTGATGGGAAAATATTGAAAAAAATATGGGAAAGGAACGAGAAATGGATACAAATGTGTTAAAAACTTTTATTGCAGTATGTGAATATTCAGGATTTTCGGCTGCTGCAAAGGAACTGGGATATACGCAGTCTACAGTTTCTTCACAGATTAAACAACTGGAAAAGGAGCTTGATGTCAGGCTGTTTGACCGTTATTATCATAAAATCAATCTTACGGAAAAGGGAGTTTTAGTTTTGCAGCAGGCTCGAAATATTCTGAAGGCACAGGCGAAAATGCTTGATTCGCTGAATTCGGCTGAAAGCATTGAAGGCGAGATCCGGTTGTCTATGTCCAGTTCTGTCTGCAGCAGATATTTTAAAAATGATTTTCTGCGTTTTCATCATCAGTATCCGGAAATAAAAGTGGAGATAACAGAAAACGGTACAGAGCAGATGTTTGATAAATTGCGGAAGAACGAAACAGATCTGGTTTTTACTCTGGACAGGCATATTTATGATTCGGATTTTATTATTTGTGCGGAACAGGAAGAACAGGTACATTTTATTGCAGCGGCTGATAATTCTGTTGCAGGCTGTTCATGGAAATTAAGTGAAATTTCTCAGAATGAGTTTGTGTTAACAGAACAAGCCATGAGCTACAGAAAAATACTGAATGAAACCCTTGCGTCCCAATCACTGGAAATCCGTCCGGTTCTTGAAATCGGAAATCCGCTCCAGATATGTGAACTGGTAAAAAACAGCAGCCTGCTTTCCTTTCTTCCGGATTTTATTTCGGAGAAATATGTGAAAGACGGACAGATTAAAAGACTGGATGTTGCCGGCTGCCCGGTAACTGTATGGACACAGTTGCTGCTCCACAAAAATAAATGGCGGTCTCCGGCAATTAATGTGTTTGTAGAATTTTATAAAGAAGTCATGCAGAGATAGAACTTGAAGAATACTGGAAATTTTATTCGACCTGAGATGAAAAATATTAGCCGGGCAAAATAAAATTGAATATTTACAAATTGGAAATATCAAAGTTAAATCTAAAATAATTATAAACTGCACAAAAAATACTTGCATTTTTTGTCTAAAAGTATATCATATATGATTAGTCAGGCTAATTAAAGAATAATATCAGACCTGAAAGAGGACAGAGGCCGGAAAGGAGTGAAGTTATGTGGTGCCCAGAAGAGGAGAAGAAAGAAAAACGAGAAGAGAAAAGCATGCCTGCGCTCTTTATGGAGATCAACCGCCAATATGGTATGAGATGTATGCAGCGTATACGGGAAATCGGTATCCAGCGGGGACAGATGCCGATCATTATGATCGTATACAGAAATAACGGCTGTAGCCAGAAGGAAATCGCAGAATGTATGGGTGTGACACCGCCTACTGTAAATGTAAGTATTCAGCGTCTTGAGAAAGCAGATATTGTCTGCAGGAAACGTGATGATAAAGACCAACGCATCATGCGTGTATATCTGACAGAAAACGGAAGAAAAATCGTGGAGGAGCTCCAGCAGGAAAGCAAAGCTGTGGAAAAAGTGATGTTCAGCAATTTCAGCGAAGCAGAGCTATGTCTTTTACGAAGGTTTTTTGGGCAGATTCTGGATAATATTTCGGAGATACCTGTCAACAGGTAGAAACTGAAAAATACATGATGGAGCAGATTGAGAAAACTGTATCAGCATGTTCAGATAAAAAATAATATTGTCTGTGAAAGAACTGACACGTGAGTTTAAACAGACATACATATTAAAAATAGGAAAAGAGGGAATCAAGCAATGATTAAACTGATGAAATATCTGAAGAAATCAGCGGGATACATTGTCCTGATCATAGCACTTCTGTTTCTGCAGGCGTACTGTGATCTTTCCCTGCCGGATTATACCTCCAAGATCATTAATGTAGGTATCCAGCAGAAAGGTATTGAAGACAGTGTGCCGGATAAGCTTCGGGATTCAACCCTGCAGAATCTTCAGATTTTTATGGATGAGGATCAGAAAAAGGAAGTTTCACAGAATTATACACAGGAAGATGATACCTGGTTATTAAACGATGATATTTCCAAAGAAACCAGAGAGAATTTAAATGAGGATTTCTCAAAGGCAATGATGATGGTAGCTGCCTTTTCCGAAGACAGTGAGCAGGGGCAGGCAATGGCTGCACAGATGGGCCTTCCGGAGGGAACAGACCCGTTGACAGCACTGGCACAGATGCCGGAAGAAGCAGTACAGCAGATTATGAGTCAGGTGGATGAGAGGCTGAAAGATATGCCGGAGTCTATTGTGACACAGGCTGGTGTTTCCTTTGTTGCTTCAGAATATGAAGCACTGGGAAAAGATGTGGATGCCATTCAGATGCATTACATCCTGATGTCAGGTATCAGAATGCTTGCCATGGCACTGGTGATCATGCTGGCAGCAATCAGCGTCACATTTATTTCGGCCAGAGTGGCAGGCAGACTTGGTCATGACCTGAGAAACAGCATTTACCGCAAGGTTATGAGCTTTTCCAGCAGAGAATATCATAAATTCTCCACAGCATCCCTGATCACACGAAGCACCAATGATGTGCAGCAGGTACAGCAGGTTATGGCAATGATGTTCCGCATTGTTCTGTACGCGCCGATCCTTGGTATTGGTGGAGTGCTCAAGGTATTAAACACAGATTCTTCCATGACATGGATCCTTGGTGTGGCAGTTGGTCTGATCCTGATTGTGATCTTTGTGCTGTTCCAGGTGGCAATGCCAAAATTCACTATCTTACAGACTCTGATCGACAGACTGAATCTGGTATCCCGTGAGATTCTGACAGGTATTCCTGTTATCCGTGCATTCAGCCGTGAGAAGCATGAGGAAGATCGTTTTGAGAAAGCGAACCTGGATCTGACAAAAACAAACCTGTTTGTCAACAGATGTATGACTTTTATGATGCCCATTATGATGTTGATCATGAACGGAGTATCTGTACTTATTATTTACAGTGGTGCCCATGCAGTAGACAACGGAACCATGCAGGTTGGTAATGTTATGGCATTTATCCAGTATGCAATGCAGATCATTATGTCCTTCCTGATGATCACTGCAATGTCTATTATGCTCCCGAGAGCAAATGTTGCAGCGCTTCGTATTGATGAGGTTCTGAAAACAGAGGTTTCCATTCAGGATCCGGAAACTCCGGTACATCCGTCAGAAAGTGTGAAAGGTGAGATCGAATTTGACCATGTATCCTTTGCTTACCCGGAAGCAGGTGAGAATGTACTGACAGACATTTCCTTTAAAGCAAAGAAAGGTCAGACGATTGCAGTGATCGGAAGTACAGGAAGTGGTAAAAGTACCCTGATCAATCTGATCCCAAGATACTATGATGTGACAAAGGGTTCTGTTAAAGTGGATGGTGTGGATGTCCGTGACATGACTCAGAAAGAGCTTCGTGATAAGCTGGGATATGTGCCGCAGAAGGGTGTACTTTTCTCAGGTACCATTGATTCAAACATCCGCTATGGTAAGCCGGAAATCACTGATGCACAGGTAAAGGAAGCAGCAGAGGTTGCACAGGCTACAGAATTTATTGATACCAAACCGGAGAAATATGAATCCCCTGTATCACAGGGAGGTACCAATGTTTCGGGCGGACAGAAACAGCGTCTGTCCATTGCCAGAGCCATTGCAAAGGATCCGGAAATCTTTATCTTTGATGACAGCTTCTCTGCCCTTGACTTTAAGACTGACAGTCAGTTAAGAAAGGCATTGAAGGAGTACACCAAGGACGCAACTACCGTAATCGTTGCCCAGAGGATCAGTACTATCCTTGGTGCAGACCAGATCATTGTACTGGACGACGGACATATGGCAGGTATTGGAACTCATAAGGAACTGATGGCAAATTGTGAGGTATATCAGCAGATTGCAAGATCTCAGTTATCAGAGGAGGAACTGGCATGAGCGAACAGAGAAGAAGAGGTCCTATGGGAGGACATGGACGTATGATGTCCGGCGAAAAGGCGAAAGACTTCAAGGGCTCCATGGCTAAGCTTTTCCGTTATATGGGACGATATAAATTCCGCTTTATACTGATGTTTATCTTTGCAGTAGCGGGAACTGTGTTTAGTATTGTAGGGCCTAAGATTTTAGGTAAGGCGACCACAGAGCTGTTTAACGGCCTGGTTGCCAAGGTAAACGGAACCGGTGAAATTGACTTCGGAAAGATCGGGATGATCCTGTTATGGACACTTGGATTATATGTGTTAAGTGCATGCTTTTCCTTTGTACAGGGATTCGTAATGTCCGGGATCTCCAATGATGTTACCTATAATCTGAGAAAAGATATTTCAAAGAAAATCAACAGACTGCCTCTGAACTATTATGAGAGCAGAACAAACGGAGAGATCCTCTCCCGTATCACCAATGATGTGGACACTCTGCAGATGAGTCTGAACCAGAGTCTGACGCAGCTGATCACATCAGTGACAACTCTGATTGGTGTATTTATTATGATGCTTTCCATTAACGTGTGGATGACTCTGGCAGCACTTCTGATCCTGCCGGTTTCCATGTTCATCATCCAGACTGTCATGAAGCATTCCCAGAAATACTTCCAGGATCAGCAGAGCTATCTGGGTAAAGTAAACGGTCAGATCGAAGAGAACTTCGGCGGTCATAATGTAGTCCGGGTTTTCAACAAAGAGAATGATGTAGTAGAAGAATTTGAAAAAGACAATCAGAAGCTTTATGAATCTGCATGGAAATCTCAGTTTTTCTCAGGAATGATGATGCCGATCATGCAGTTTGTAGGTAACCTTGGATATGTAATGGTAGCTCTCTTAGGCGGCGTGTTTGTAATCAAAAAAAGTATTGAAGTCGGTGATATCCAGTCCTTCTTCCAGTACATCCGTAACTTTACACAGCCAATCCAGCAGATTGCACAGGTTACAAACCTGTTACAGTCCTCAGCAGCAGCTTCCGAACGAGTATTTGAATTCCTGGAGGAGCCGGAAGAGAGTCAGAATGAGAAGAACCCTGTAGATGTTAATACACTTACAGGAGATGTACAGTTTGAACATGTAAAATTCGGTTACAATCCGGATAAGATCATTATTAATGATTTCTCTGCAGATGTGAAGGATGGCCAGAAGATTGCCATTGTAGGTCCCACAGGTGCAGGAAAGACAACTATGGTGAAACTGCTTATGAGATTCTATGATCTCAATGGCGGAAGTATTAAGGTAGACGGTTATGACATCAAAGACTTTAACAGAAGCAGTCTGAGAGAGATGTTTGGTATGGTGCTCCAGGATACCTGGCTGTTCTCAGGAACCATTATGGAAAATATCCGTTACGGACGTCTGGATGCTACAGATGAAGAGGTGATCGCAGCAGCAAAGGCAGCCCATGTGCACAACTTTATCATGCAGCAGCCGGGCGGCTATGACATGGTTCTGGATGAAGAAACCAGTAATATTTCCCAGGGACAGAAACAGCTTCTCACTATTGCCAGGGCAATTCTTGCCAATAATAAGATCCTGATCCTGGATGAGGCAACCTCCTCTGTAGATACCAGAACCGAAGTGCGTATCCAGAAAGCCATGGACAATCTGATGAAGGGCAGAACCAGCTTTGTGATCGCACACAGACTTTCTACCATCAAGGATGCAGACCTGATCCTGGTTATGAAAGACGGTGACATTATAGAGCAGGGAAATCATGAAGAGCTTCTGGCTAAGAAAGGCTTCTATGCAGACCTGTATAACAGTCAGTTTGAGAATAAGGCAACTGCCTGAAAGAGAAAATTAAAGTATGGAAATCATGGTGTAAATCATGATATAAATCTATGGCAATTTCTGAAAAAATGAAATTGCTGTAAGAAAGAAATATATTATAAATCCCTCAGGGGTATTTGTAAAAGAGAATATATCCGGCTCCAGGCTAATGCAGATATTTCTTTTGCCAGGAAGATATAGGATCATACAGATACCGGCTGAGGGATTTTTGCCGGATTTTTGTCTTTTCTGTAAGAGGGGAATATGTTATAATTAAAAACCAATCTACGAAAATTGATATATTTTGTTACTGTTCACTGGTAATATCCCGCGAGGTGTTTTTTGTGAGCGAAGGTCACAGAAAACCCGAGACATACCGCGCGAATTTATGCGATTAGCATAAATTAAGTTTGCGAAGCAAACGATACTCCTTGGGCATTGCACAAGGAGGTTCATATTTCCTGCATCGCGAAGCGTGTTGCTGGGAACGGAGTGAACAGTAACTATATTTTATCATCATAATAACAAGAGAAAATGATAACAATAATAAGGAGTATTGTAGCTGTGAAATTGCTGAACAGTTGCAAATATCAGAGGATATCAACAATATGACAGATAAGAAAAACGGCAGAGAATATCTGGGCTATGTGCTGGAAAAATTAAAAGAACGTATCACAGAAATCAGCCTTTCTCTGGTGGAAGGCCAGAAAGAGATTGAGGGAATGCATGAGTATTACTGGGAAAATTATACAGAGATGGACCAGTATGGTTATGAGAATTATGATAATCAGCAGGCATTGTTCCGCCAGATTTCCGCAAATGAAGAACAGCTGATCCTGAAACAGAGATTTCGCAGAATGGCAGATTCTCCATTCTTCGGAAGAGTGGATTTCATTTACGAAGGAGAGGACGAACCGGAGATCTTTTATATTGGAATTGGAAATTTCGCAGAGAAAGCAGGGCATATTCCATTAGTATACGACTGGCGTGCTCCGGTAAGCGGTCTGTTTTATGACTATGACAAAGGACCGGCTTCTTATGAGGCTCCCATGGGCGAGATTCATGGTGAGGTTGCTTCCAAATGGCAGTATAAGATCCGCAACGGAAAAATGATCTATGAATTTGAGAGTGATGTGAAAATCGATGATGAGATCCTGAAAGCAGAATTGGGAAGTAACGGTGAGGTACAGCTTAAGAACATTATCCGTACCATTCAAAAGGAGCAGAATGCCATTATCCGAAATACCAAAGACAGGATCATGGTGATCCAGGGTGCAGCAGGAAGCGGGAAAACTTCCGTGGCGCTTCACAGGATCGCCTATCTTCTCTACCATGACAGACAGAATCTGAAGTCTTCCAATATTCTGATCCTGTCACCAAATGGAGTGTTTTCCGATTATATTTCCCATATCCTTCCTGAACTGGGAGAAGAGAATATTAAGGAAATGAGCTTTGATCTTTTTGCTTATAAGCAGCTTCGGGATACAGTTTCTGACTGCGAAGACCGCTATGATGAAATTGAACGCAGAATCCGTTTTCCGCAGAAAGCTTCTTTGGCAGAGGAAAAGCAGTCCATGGAATTTATAAATCTTATGGAACGCTATCTGGTGGAACTGGAAGACCGGCTGATGAATTTTAAAGATGTGGAATATAAGGGATTTGTAAAGAAAGAATCAGAGATTATTGAATTGTTTTATTTCAAATTCCAGGATTTTCCACTGCTCTCAAGGATGGATGCAGTTGCAGATCATTTCATTGACGAGGTGGAAACTCTGCGGGATCGTGATCTGGCAGATGATGAGAAAGACCTGATCCGTGAGAAATTCATGAAGCTGTATGTGACCGGAGATCTTTATGTGATCTACAGTCAGTTCCTGAAAGAAAATGGATACAAAGGACTTCCGCGTGTTTCTTATGAGAAAAGAAAGCTGAAATATGAGGATGTTTATCCTGTTCTTTACCTGAAATATCGTTTGCAGAGCCAGCAGGGAAGAAGCAATATCAAGCATCTGGTGGTAGATGAGATGCAGGATTACTCAAGGCTTCAGTATGAAATTCTGCAGAGGATTTTCTCCTGTAGAATGACGATCCTGGGTGACCGGGCACAGACTATGGATGATAAACAGCAGGATGTGCTGAAATTTCTGCCGAAGATTTTCGGGAGGGATATCCACAAGATCATTATGAATAAGAGTTACCGTAACACCATAGAGATTGCGTCTTATGCAAATCAGCTTGCGGGTATTGAAGATATGGAACTCTTTGAACGTCATGGTGCTCCGGTGGAGGAGAAAATATTTGCAAATATGAGCCATGCTGCGGAAGAGATTGCAGAAACTCTGAAACTCGGCGAAGAAGAATATGAAACAGCAGCGGTTGTCCTGCGTACAGAGAAAGAAGCAGAACATATGTGGCTTCTTCTGAAGGAAATTCTGGGAGAAAAAGGATTTGATATAAAAGAACGTCTGTCTTATCTGGACAGAAACAGCACAAGCTTTAAGAAAGGTCTTACAGTTACGACATTCTATCTGGCAAAAGGTCTGGAATTTGATCAGGTATTTGCAGTATTTCCGCAGAAAGATCAGAGCCCGCTTGTGCGTCAGGCGAGATATATCGCTGCAACAAGAGCCCTTCATGAACTGCATATGTATGAAGTGGAAAAATAAAAAAGTAATCGTTACTGTTCACTCCGTTCACAGTAACAAGTAATCTCTCAGTTACAGAGAAAAAAAGATAAATGGTATGATGAAGCAGAAAAATGGCGTTATGACAGACTATGCAAATCGCAGAAGGCTGAGAAATCGACATTGACATCTATGTAATGAAATTGTAAAATATATAATGTTAGGGACAAAATATCTTTTGACCCTGATATCATATTTTATAAAGTACGGAACAGTTATAATAATATCAGAGAGAGGTTTCCTCTCCTGACCTGATATCAAATATTACCTGAAGACTATATATCTATTCTAAGGAGGATATTATGAAAAATAAAAGAGTACTAATGTTATTGGCCTTAACAGCTGTATTATCTGTTTCCATGACTGCATGTAACTTTGGAGGCGGCAGTGACGAGGATTCAAGTGTGGTACAGGTAACTCCTACACCGGAGCCAACCAAAGTAGCGAAAGCAACTCCTACCCCTGCACCGGCCAATGCCCAGAATACTACCTATACATCTAAGAACAAAGCAGTATCCATTAAACTTCCGGATGCGACATGGGCGAATAAATCAGATTCTGACGATATGTTAAGCTTTGAGTCACCGAAACAGGGCAAACTCCTGATCCTGCATGGTTCCGGTGAGGAGGATATGTCTGTGGCGATCATTCCAAGTTCACAGGATACAGCCTCTGCACTTGTAAAGGCAGATAATCTTGTAGAAGGTACAGATTTTGAGATCCAGGATTATAAATCAGAGGAAGTCAGCGGTGTAAATGTTTACAGCTATACAGTTCATTACCTCACTGATAAGAGTGACTATAAATATGTTGTAAATAAATATTTCACAGATAATACAACAGAATTTTACAGTGTTGCAGGTTCTGTAAAGGATGAGAAAGCACTGGCAGGAATCAAGACTTCTGTTGATTCATTCACTATTTCCGGTGATTCTGTACTGAAAGCAGCAGCAACAGGAAAAACTTCCGGAACTACAGCAGGTACAACTGCGGACGGCACTTCCGGAACTACAGGAACAGCGGCTGCAGGTACAGACCAAACAGCATCCGGCAGTTCATCAGATGGAAGCTCTTCAGCAGGCACAGACGGTTCTTACAGTGATACTTCATCGGATGGTTCATCAGATTACAGTTCATCAGACTATACTTCTGATGGAAGCAGTGATGGATCTTATGATTATGACGATGGTTCCTCCAATGGATATTATGCAGACGGAACACCTGTAGGAACAGATGATCCGGACTATGATACAGATCAGACAAGAACTATTTACAGAAACTCCGACGGATATCCGCTTGTAATTTATCCGAACGGTGACGGTACATGGTGTGATGATGACGGAAATACCTATGATTTTGCTAATGGTGAGGACGTTTATGATGAGAACGGCGTTGACTATTACTATCATGGAGAACCGGCGTATGTCCGCTATATGCCTAAGAATCAGTAACAGAAAAGTTGAAAAGGACGGCTGCTGTAAAAAACAGTCGTCCTTTTTTGCGCTGACAGAGACCAACCTGTTATTTACATAAGAACGGATGTTGTGGTAGAATAGCAGGGAAAATATGTGTTGCTGTGAACGGAGTGAACAGTAAAACAGGTAGATAATGAGGGCTGATGAATGGAATCATATGGAAGATTTGCCGGTGTTTATGATGTTTTCATGGATAATGTAAACTATCGTGAATGGGCAGACTATATTATAGAAACACTGGCTCAGGACGGGATCAGGGATGGTCTGGTTCTGGAGTTGGGATGTGGAACAGGTACTGTGACAGAGATGCTTGCAGATGCCGGATATGATATGATCGGTATCGATAATTCTGAGGAGATGCTTGCAGAGGCTATGGAGAAGCGGGCGGAATCCGGTCATGATATTCTGTATCTTTTGCAGGATATGCAGGATTTTGAGTTATATGGTACGGTTCGTGCGGTGATCAGTGTCTGTGACAGTATGAATTATCTGACGGACGAGGAAGATCTGGAGTATCTTTTTGCACTGGTAAATAATTATCTGGATCCGGGCGGGCTGTTCATTTTTGATATGAATACGGTCCATAAATACCGGGATGTGATCGGCGATACGACTATTGCTGAGGACAGAGAGGACGGAAGCTTTATCTGGGAGAACAGTTATGACAGGGAAAATGCCCTGAATGTATATGAACTGGCACTTTTTCTTCCAAGAGAAGACGGATTGTATGAGAAGTGTGAGGAGGAACATGTACAGAAAGCATATTCCATAGAAGCAATCAAGGCTATGATTGTGAAAGCAGGAATGGAACTGGTGGCAGTCTGTGATGCATATACTCATAATCCGGGTGATGAGAATTGTGAACGTCTGACTTTTGTTGCAAGAGAGCATGGAAAAAGTGCACAGAACGGATATCATGGAAGGATTCCGGAGAAACCTGAGACACATCGCGCGGATTGATGCGATTATAGCAGGCCTCTTAATTAATGCATTATTTACGGGAATTGCTATTGATTTGACGTTAAGCCATGGACAAAATGAAAATAATATGAAAGAAATAACAGGAGTAATAAACGAATGAACGATTATATTATCAGAGCAATTGCAGCGAATGATCAGATTCGGGCATTTGCGGCAGTTACTACAGAAACAGTAGAAACAGCGAGACAGGATCACAATACAAGTCCGGTTGCCACAGCAGCACTGGGACGTCTTCTTACAGCAGGTGCCATGATGGGTACCATGATGAAGGGGGATAAGGATATCCTTACACTTCAGATTAAGGCAGGAGGTCCTCTGGAAGGAATTACTGTGACTGCAGATTCCAAAGGTCGTGTAAAGGGATATGTGGGAAATCCTGATGTATGTATCCCGGCGAACAGCAAGGGAAAACTGGATGTTGCAGGTGCTGTCGGTGTAGGATTTATGAACGTGATCAAGGATATGGGACTGAAAGAGCCTTATGTTGGACAGGTTGCGCTTCAGACCAGCGAGATCGCAGAAGATCTTACCTATTATTTTGCTACAAGTGAACAGGTACCGTCAGCAGTTGGTCTTGGAGTTCTTATGAATAAAGACAATACAGTACGTCAGGCTGGCGGATTTATCGTGCAGCTGATGCCGTTTGCGGAAGAAAGCACAATTGCGAAGCTTGAGGAAAATGTGCAGAAAATCACATCTGTCACAAATCTTCTGGAAGAGGGGCATACTCCTGAGAGTCTGCTTGAGAAAGTCCTGGAGGGCTTTGACATGGAGATCAATGAGAAAGTTCCTACGGAATTTTACTGTAACTGCAGCAGAGAAAGAGTGGAGAAAGCCCTGATCAGCATCGGAAGAAAAGAACTCAATGAAATGATCCAGGAAGGTAAGTCCATTGAGATGAACTGCCATTTCTGTAATAAGAATTATGAATTTACAGTGGAAGAACTGAAAGAAATCCTGCGTAAATGTAAATAAGAGATGCCAATGTACTGACAGATGGATCTGCCGGAGCACAGAGAAGAAGAGGTAGAAAATGAAAAACGGTTATATCAAAACAGCAGCCGCAACACCTTATATCACAGTTGCAGACTGCAATGCCAATGGAAATGAGATTATCAGACTGATCCATGAGATGGAGAAAGAACATGTGAAGGTTATGACTTTTCCGGAGCTTTGTATCACAGGCTATACCTGTCAGGATCTTTTCCTGCAGAGACGTCTTCTCGACAGCGCCTGGGAAACTTTGCTGAAGATCACAAAGGAAACTGCTGATGTGGATGCCCTTGTTTTTGTAGGTGTGCCTTTCAGAAATCATGGAAAATTATATAATGTGGCAGCAGTTTTAAACAGAGGCGAGATCATTGGGCTGGTTCCGAAAACTTATCTTCCAAACTATGGAGAATTTTATGAGCAGCGCCATTTTGCATCAGGTCTTGGCTGTCTGGAATATGTGGATATTGAGGGAAAGAGAGTTCCTTTCGGAACAGATATTCTTTTTATCTGTGAGGAGGAGCCGGAGCTTGTGGCAGCTGCAGAGATCTGCGAGGATTTATGGGTGACACTGCCGCCAAGCGTTCTCCATGCACAGGCAGGAGCGAATCTGATCGTGAATCTGTCAGCCAGCAATGAGATGGTCGGAAAGGACAGCTACCGCAGAGATCTTGTTTCCGGACAGTCTGCACGTCTGGTGTGCGGATATGTATATGCAAATGCAGGAGAAGGTGAGTCCACACAGGATCTGGTCTTTGGTGGTCAGAATATGATCGCAGAGAATGGAGTGATCCTTGCGGAAGGAAAACGTTTCCACAATGGTATTGTATACAGTGAGATTGATGTGCAGAGGCTGAACGATGAGAGAAGAAGACTGACTACTTATCAGCCGGCTGACGACAGTGATCACATTAAAGTGTGCTTCCATCTGAATGTGGAAGAGACAAAACTGACCAGAAAATATTCGCAGTATCCTTTTGTACCTTCACGAAAAGAAGAAAGGGATATGCGTTGTGATGAAATCCTGAATATCCAGGCAATGGGACTTAAGAAACGTATGGATCATATCCATTGCCATAAGGCAACAGTGGGACTTTCCGGAGGTCTGGATTCCACACTGGCACTGCTTGTGATCGCAAGAGCCTTTGACCTTTCCGGTGCGGACAGAAAGGATATCCACTGTATTACCATGCCATGCTTTGGAACCACAGACAGAACTTATCAGAATGCCTGCAAATTAAGTCAGTGTCTGGGTGCGACTTTAAGTGAGATCAATATCAAAGAAGCAGTAAATGTACATTTCCGGGATATTGCTCATGATCCGTCTGTGCATGATGTGACTTATGAGAACAGCCAGGCAAGAGAGAGAACGCAGATCCTGATGGACAGTGCAAATCAGGATGGCTCGATTCTGGTGGGAACAGGAGATCTGTCTGAGCTGGCTCTGGGATGGGCAACCTACAATGGTGACCATATGTCCATGTACGGCGTGAATGCTTCAGTGCCGAAAACTCTGGTGCGTCATCTTGTACGTTATTATGCGGATACCTGCAAAGATGAAAAGCTGACAGAGGTTCTTCTTGATATTCTGGATACACCGGTAAGTCCGGAGCTTCTGCCGCCTAAGGATGGCAAGATCGCACAGAAGACAGAAGATCTGGTGGGACCTTATGAACTTCACGATTTCTATCTGTACTATATGCTTCGTGCAGGATTTGAACCGGAGAAAATTTACAGGCTGGCATGTGAGACTTTTGAAGGAATGTATGATAAGGAGACAATCTTCAAATGGCTGAAAACCTTCTATTGGAGATTTTTTGCACAGCAGTTTAAACGTTCCTGCCTTCCGGATGGCCCGAAGGTGGGAAGTGTTGCGGTTTCACCGAGAGGTGATCTGAGAATGCCAAGTGATGCAAGTGCAGGAGTATGGCTGGAGCAGCTTGAAAATATGGATATTTAGAATCGCATAGAGGAGTGGAGGATTCTAGTCGCGTGATTTTGCATGGCGAAGCGGAGAACGATCAGTTGTTCTCCGCTTTTTTCAGTGCTGTTTCAATTGCATTCAAAAGAATCATGGAAGTATACTTCTGATCTTCGGAATATTGGATATTTTCCAGCGACTGGGAGGTATAGATCTGGCTGGCCAGTGATTCCAGAGCCGGTTCCATGAGAGGAAACATGGCTGCAGTGCTTTCACTTAAATTTACCAGACGGATGGAAGTTACCCTGTCAGAGTCAACGGTTACTTCCAGGTCAAAGGTGTTTTCATTCAGGTCGATGGAGGAAGTATAAATTCCCGGTTTGTACAGGCTTTTGGCATCGGCTGAGGCACTTTTTTTCTGACTGGGTCCAAACATGAAAAAAAGTACAATAGCCAGGATGACAGCAAGAAGAAGGAAAATGCCGGTGTATATAACTTCCTTCATATGTAGGACTATGATTTTTGTTTTTGCACTCATGGTACACGCCTCCTGGATGGTTTTGTATATTCTATTACAGAAGTGCTTAAATTATGATATACTGAAACAACGAATGTGAGTAACCGACAGTAAGGAGAGAAGAATGTCATTACAGTTTATTATCGGCAGTTCCGGTGCCGGAAAGTCTTATTTTGCATATGAGAGAGTAATCCGGGAGTCCATGGAACACCCGGAGAGAAATTACTATATTATTGTTCCGGAGCAGTTTACCATGCAGACACAGAAGACGCTGGTGGAAATGCACCCGGGAAAAGGAATCCTGAATATTGACATCCTGAGCTTTGAACGTCTTGCGTACCGTGTATTTGAAGAAACCGGCGGAGATAACAGAAAGGTTCTGGAAGATACGGGAAAAAGCATGGTGCTGCAGAAAATGGTGCAGCAGCACAGAAAGGAACTTGCCTATCTGGGAAGCCAGATGAATAAGCCGGGATACCTGGATGAGGTGAAGTCTCTGGTGTCAGAATTTATGCAGTATGATATCAGAGAAGAGAATCTGGCGGAAATGAAAGAGAAGGCCAAAGATCAGCCATTACTTGAAATGAAGCTTAAGGATGTGGGAATCCTTTATCAGTCATTCAGGGAATTTCTGAAGGGGCATTATATGACAGGGGAAGAAGTGATGGATGTCCTGCTTAAACAGCTTCCTTTTTCCGAAAAACTTAAGGGAGCGGAATTTCTCTTTGATGGATTTACCGGATTCACGCCAATTCAGGTCAATGTGCTCAGGGAACTTCTGGTCATTGCTGACCGAATAAGTGTTACTGTGACTATGGACGAACGGGAGGATGCTTTTTCGCCGGGAAAACCTTATCAGCTTTTCTTTATGAGCAAACAGATGATACGGACACTTGCAGGGCTGACCAGAGATCTGGAGGATCCGGTGTATCTGAAACCATCCGGACAGTCCCGGTTTGCACAGGCACCTGCCTTACAGTTTCTGGAGAAAAATATCTTCCGCTACAGAAAGGGCGTGTACGCCGAAGAACAGCAGGAGATAAAAATATTTACTGCGCCATCCCCCCTGGAAGAAATGCGGGAGGCTGCCAGAAGGATGTCAGAACTTGTGCGTACCTGCGGATACCGCTATGGTGAGATTGCAGTGATCACAGGAAATCTGGAAGAATATGCAAGACTTGCAGCACAGGTATTTGAGGAGGCGGATATTCCATATTTTATTGACGAGAAGCACTCGGTAATGATGAATCCTTTTGTGGAGTATCTGCGCGCTGCCATGGAGATGGCGGTACAGGGATTTCCTTATGAGAGTGTTTTCCGTTATCTCAGATGCGGGATGTCAGAAGTTACCAGAGAACAGGCTGATAAGCTGGAGAATTACGTGCTGGCGCTGGGAATCCGGGGATATAAGAAATGGTCTGAAAAATGGGTTCGTGTATACAGAGGAATGGAAGCGGAGAAGATACAGGAACTGAATGAGATCAGAGAAATCTTTGCGGAAGAAGTAAGGGAACTTGCGCAGGGATTTGGTTCCGGTAAGAAGACAGTGGAAGAGTACTGCCGGATTCTCTATGAGTTTATCCAAAAAAGCAATGTCTGGCAGAAACTGAAACGACAGGAGCGAAAGTTTAAAGAGTCAGGCGATAAAGCAATGGAAAAAGAATATAACCAGATTTATGGAATTGTGATGGACCTGCTGGATAAGATGGTTGAGATTCTTGGCGAAGAAACGGTAAACAGACAGGAGTTCCGACAGCTTCTGGAATCAGGACTTTCTCAGGCAAAAGTAGCGCTGATTCCGCCGAGCATAGATCAGGTAATGGTGGGTGATATGGAACGATCCCGCTTAAAGGAGATTAAGGCGTTGTTCTTTGTTGGCGTGAATGAGGGAAATATCCCAAAGAGCACACAGACAGGCGGAATCTTATCAGAGCTTGACAGGGATTTCTTCCAGGAGCAGGGAGTGGAACTGGCACCGGGGCCTAAAGAACTGATGAATATGCAGAGGTTTTATCTGTATCTGAATATGACGAAACCGGGAGAAAAGCTGATCCTCTCCTATAGTGATACCAATGCAAAAGGAGAAGGCATAAGCCCGGCATATCTGATCGGGAGTATACGCAGTCTGTATCCGAAGCTGGAAATTGAAAATTCTTATTGTTATCCGGAAAATCCGGAAGCTGGGATTGATCTGTTTCTGGAGAAGCTGGTACAGGAGACAGAGAAAGAACATGAGGATATTCTGGAGCAGGCAGATGAGACGGATGCAATGTTTGGAGAGCTTTATAGCTGGTATCTGCGGAATCCGGAATACAGAAGCAGAGTACAGAAGCTGGTACAGTCGGCTTTTGCCGGAAAACCAGAGGACATTATCAGCCAGAGTGTGGCGAAGGCATTATACGGAGAGGTTTCACCTTACAGTGCTACCAGACTGGAACGTTTTGCAGCCTGTGCATTTGCACATTTCCTTCAGTATGGAATGAAACTTACCGAGCGTGTGGAATATGAGTTTAAACCTATGGATATGGGAAATGTTATGCATGAAGCACTGGAAAGCTTTGCAGAAGAAGTGCGAAAAAGAGGCATGAAATGGACAGAGCTGACAGAACAGGAACGGAATGAGATTGCGGACCGGTGCCTGGATAATATTGTGGCAGATTATGGAAACACGGTGCTCAAAAGCAGTGCCAGAAATGAATATATGATCGAGAGAACAAGGAGAATCCTCAGAAGGACGGTATGGGCACTTCAGAAACAGTTGGAACAGGGAGAATTTCAGCCGGAAGGCTTTGAGGTAACCTTCGGGGGAGGGCGGATTGACAGAGTAGATATTATGGAAGATCAGAATAAGGTGTATGTGAAGGTGATTGATTATAAAACCGGAAATACATCCTTTGACCTGGTTTATCTGTATCATGGCCTGCAGTTACAGCTGATGATCTATCTGGATGGTGCTCTGCGTGTAGAGCAGAAGAAATATCCGGATAAGGAGATTATTCCTGCGGGAGTTTTTTATTACAATATCAAGGATCCTATGATCCAGGAGAAGATAGATGCGGATGTGGAAGCAGTCAGTGCAGGTCTTATGAAAGAACTGAAGATGAATGGACTGGTTCAGGCAGATCCGGAGCTTGTGTACAGGATGGACAGCAGTCTTGGCTCCATTCCTGTCGCATTTAATAAGGACGGAAGCTTTCGCAAAAATTCTTCTGTGGCAGACAGAACACAGTTCGCAGTGCTTGGACGGTATGTAAGGACGAAGATTGAGAAGATAAGAAGTTCTATTCTGGAGGGAGATGCAGAGGTTTCTCCCTATGAGCTCGGAAAAAAGAATGCGTGTACTTATTGTCCGTATATGACGGTATGCGGATTTGACCGCAGGCTGTCAGGATATGAATTCCGCAGACTGAAAAACTTCTCTGATGAGGAATTATGGAAAGCATTTGACAGGGAGGCAGAATAAGATGGGTGTACAGTGGACAAAGGAGCAGCAGGAGGTTATACGGCTGCGGGACAGAAATATTCTGGTCAGTGCGGCAGCCGGGTCCGGAAAAACGGCAGTACTGGTAGAACGTATCCTGAGTAAGATAACAGATAAAGAACACCCTGTGGATATTGACAGACTGCTGATCATGACATTTACAAGAGCGGCAGCAGGTGAAATGAAAGAGAGGATCTCGGCAGCTATTGAAAAAGCACTCTGTGAGGATCCCGATAATGAGCATCTGCAGAGACAGACAACCCTGCTTCATACTGCACAGATTACAACTATTGATGGTTTCTGTGCCTATATTATCCGGAATTACTTTCATCTGATTGGACTGGATCCGGGATATCGGACGGCAGATGAGGGGGAGCTGAAGCTTCTGCGAGGAGATGTTGTGAAAGCACTGCTTGAAGAATATTATGCCAAAAAAGATGAAAAGTTTCAGAAATTCGTGGAATGCTTTGCAACAGGAAAGTCAGATGAAAATCTGGGAAACCTGATACAGAAATTATATGAAATGGCTATGAGCAATCCTTTTCCGCAGGAATGGCTGTCCGGGTGTATGGATGATTACAGGATTGATTCCCTGGAAGAGTTAAGAGAGACTGAGTGGATGAGGATGCTCTGGGATGCAGTGAAGGATGAACTGCAGGAAGCGAAGCTTCTGGTGCAGGAGGCTCGAAGAATCTGCGCAGAGCCGGATGGTCCGTATCTGTATGATGAGGCACTGAGCAGTGATCTGCTTCTTATAAGAAGTCTGCAGGAACTGGCAGAGAAAAGAGATTATAATGGAACTGCAGAAATACTTATGAAACCCTCATTTGCCCGGCTGAGTACAAAGAAGGCTGCGGATGTAGATGAACAGAAGAAGCAGAGAGTGAAAGATCTCCGGGATGAGGAAAAGGGGATTCTGAAGGAACTGGGGCAGCGATATTTCCAGAGTGCAGAGAAAGAACTTCTGGAAGTGATCAGATATATCAGAGGCCCAATAGAGATGTTAGTTGAGTTGACGGCACGATTTAAAAAACAGTTCGGAGAGGCGAAGAGAGAAAAGAATATTCTGGATTTTACGGATATGGAACATTTTGCCCTGCAGATACTGATGACGAAAGAAGGGGAAGAAATCCATATGTCTCAGGCTGCGAGAGAGCTCTCCGCAAAGTATGATGAAGTCCTGGTGGATGAATATCAGGACAGTAACTTAGTGCAGGAGCTTCTGACAACAGCAGTATCCGGGTGGATCAATCAGAAGAAAAATATCTTCATGGTAGGAGATGTAAAGCAGAGTATCTATCGTTTCCGTCTGGCAAGGCCGGAGCTTTTCATGGAAAAATATAAAAGTTATTCCACAGAAGAAGCACAGGAGCAGAGAATTGACCTGCACAAAAATTTCCGGAGCAGGGAACAGGTTCTGGAGAGTGTAAACTTTATTTTCCGACAGATTATGGGGGAAGACCTGGGAGGGATTACCTATGACAAAGATGCAGCCCTTTATCCCGGAGCTTCTTTTCCGGAAGGAGAGTCAGAGGAATTTGTAAAGACAGAGGTTCTTCTGGTCGAGAGAGACGGAGAAGAACTGTCTGATGTACAGGACTATGAAGACGCAGGTGCATCGGGAAACCGCAGGGAAATGGAAAATCAGACCGGGCAGGAACTGGAGGCGCTGGCCATTGCACAGAGAATTAAAGAAATTGTGGGAAAAGAACAGATCGTAGATAAGGAGAAGAAGGAATACCGGTCTGTGGAATACGGGGATATTGTAATCCTGCTGCGCACTGCCTATGGATGGGCAGAAACATTCAGGGAAGTGCTGGCATCTCAGGGGATTCCCGTATATTGTACATCAAGAACCGGATATTTCTCTGCAACCGAGATTGTGACTGTATTGAATTATCTGAAGGTGTGTGACAATCCGCTGCAGGATATTCCGCTTATGGGAGTGCTTCGTTCACCGATTGTCGGATGCACTTCACAGGAACTGGCAGAGCTTAGAATACAGTATCCTGATGGTCTGCTCTATGAGAGTGTTTCGGCATATGCAGGAGAAAATGAAATCCTCGAAAAAGAACTGGATCCGGATAAGGTGAAATCTGAATTGTTAAACAGTAATCTGCGAACAGATGAAAAGAACTCTCTGAATATTAAATTAAGAGGATTTCTGAGTCTCCTTGAAAAGGTAAGAAATATGGCTGCATATACGCCGGTCCACGAATTGATCCTTTATGTGCTGAAAGAAACCGGGTATGGAGATTATGCAAGGGCACTTCCGGGAGGGGAGCAGCGTTTTGCAAATCTTACCATGCTTGTGGAGAAAGCTATGGACTACGAGAAGACAAGCTACAGGGGTCTGTTTAACTTTGTTCGTTATATCGAACAGCTACAGGCATATCAGGTAGACTATGGAGAAGTCAATCTGACAGGAGCGGGCAATACCGCAGTGGAGATCATGACGATCCACAAGAGTAAGGGACTTGAATTTCCGGTAGTATTTGTGGCCGGTATGGGAAAACAGTTTAATTTTCAGGATATGAATGCAGGTCTTTTGCTTCATCCGGAACTGGGAATAGGGGCTGATGCTATCATACCGGAGAAACGGGTGATCGCATCTTCGCTGAATAAGCAGGTGATCAGAAGACAGCTTCTGAAAGAGAGTCTGGGAGAGGAACTGAGGGTACTTTACGTTGCCATGACAAGAGCAAAAGAGAAACTGATCCTTACAGGAACAGTCGGAAAGCTGGAAAAGCAGATGCTGTCGCTGTCGCGTTTTCTGGATGAGGAAGAAGAACTGCTCCCACTGGGAACCAGAATGAAAGCAAAGAATTACTGGGCTTTTGTACTGCCTGCACTGGTGCGGCATCGGGCCATGAGTGAACTTCTGTGGGAATATGGAATCCTCATGAAGAAACAGCCGGGGATTTACGATGATATCTCTGAGTTTGTGATAAAAAAGATCACTGTCCGTCAGATGACAGAAAAAGCAGTTCTCATCCAGGCAGGAAACCAGATGCAGGAGGAATATCTGAAGAACTGGGATGAAAATAAAGTGTATGATGAGGCTGTGAAGGAAGAGATAGAGAAGAGATTTTCCTTTGTATATCCGTATAAATATCTGGAAGATATTCCGGTTAAAGTCAGTGTTTCGGATCTGAAAAAGAGAAGCTGGCATGATGAAAGTGAACTGGAAGAGAATATCAGTGTGTCTGCCGAAGAGCAGGAGGAAGAACAGGAAGCGCCGGTTCCCGCATTTATGGCAGAGAAGCAGGAAGAGTATAAGGGGGCTGCCAGAGGTACTGCTTACCACAGAGTAATGGAATGTCTGGATTATGCAGAAACAGATACAGAGGAACAGCTTCGGGCTCAGTTAAAGAGACTTCTGGAGAGCCAGAAAATGACAGAGCAGGAAGCGGAATGTATCCGGATCCGGGATATCAGGAGATTTGTGGAGTCCGGGCTGGGGCAGAGGATGAAGAAAGCTGCCATGAAAAAACATCTTTACAGAGAACAGCCTTTTGTGATCCAGAGAAATGCTTCTATGCTCGATGATGGTTGGAAGAACGAAACAGTGCTGGTGCAGGGAATTATCGATGCCTATTTTATGGAAGAGGAAGAGATTGTTCTTGTGGACTATAAAACGGATAGAGTGAAGAGAGGACAGGAACAGAAGCTGATCGATCTGTATCATGTGCAGCTTGAGGATTATGCCCGGGCATTGGAGCGGATGACAGGGAAAAGAGTGAAGGAAAAGATCATTTATTCGTTTACATTGCACAAAGAGATATTGCTGTGAGCGGAATAAAAATTATTATTGTGAACTCAAATATCCGGCAGGGATAAGCGCGTGTTATACGCGCCACCCTGCCGGATATTTGTTTTTCAGGATCTGGTTGACCAGTTTGCCGAAGCCAATGGGATATCCATCTGCACAGAGGAGATGCCAGCCTTTTTTGTGAGCTGCTTCTTCGGGTTCGATATTTAAGGTTTCGCCCTTTAAATATCTGGTGATCCTTTCGTCAGAAGCGGAGAGAGAGATGACTGCTTCTGCTTCATCTTTGCGAATCGCCAGTGCAAGTGGCTGAGACGGCTCGAAGCGGTTTTTCTTCAGGTCACCGAGATAGAGACCGTTTCTTAAGAAGGTGATGCCGCGGAAGTTGTGGGCAACCGGGGGAAGATAGTAGGCTTTATCACCGCGGATTTCCACACGTTCCCAGTCAAATGGCTGGCCGCAGAGGGTTTTCAGACCGATTTCGTTCAGAAATTCCTCAATCAGTAGAAATGCGTTTTTGTCCGGTTTTGTGTGAGGACGGGAGCTTTCCTTGATTGCCTGTCCTTTTTTGCGGAAGAGCGCAAGGAAGTGTCCCTCTCCATTCATTTTGTGTGGGAAAATCCGGATGCATTTGATAAGCTCAGGATTTCCGTTTCCCCATTCAGGAACTCCATGGGAGAAGCCTTCATAATCTTCCATTTCTGCCAGTTCCATGTCAGGACGGTTTTCCAGAAGCCAGGAAACAGTTTGTTCGTCTTCTGCAGGCGCGAATGTGCATGTAGAGTAAAGCATCAGTCCGCCGGGACGGAGCATATCGGCTGCCTGGAGGATAAGCTCTTTCTGGATTTCGGAAAGCTCCATGGATTTTTCGGGAGTCCAGTCTTTGGCAAGGGCTTCTTCTTTACGGAACATTCCTTCTCCGGAGCATGGAGCATCCAGGATGATCTTGTCGAAGAATTCGGGGAATGTTTTGGTTAACTTTGCAGGTGTTTCGTTTGCTACGAAGACATTTGGGATGCCGAAGAGTTCCAGGTTGCGAAGGAGGGCTCTGGCGCGGGAAGTGCTGATATCGTTTGCTACCAGAAGTCCCTGTCCCTGAAGTGCTGCGCCTGCTGCAGTTGCCTTGCCGCCCGGGGCTGCGCAGAGGTCCAGGACTCTGTCACCCGGCTCGATGGGGATGCGGGAGGCGGGGGTCATGGCGCTGGGTTCCTGAAGGTAGTAGAGGCCGGCCTGGTAGTATGGGCATCTGGAAGGACGGATGTCTTCATCGTAGAAGTAGCCGTTTTTGATCCATGGGATCTGACGGGTTGGAAATGGAGACAGGTTTTCGAAGTCTTCGCAGGTGATCTTGGAGGTGTTTATGCGCAGGCCGTAGGTTCGGGGGGCATTGAAGCTGGAGAGGAAGGAGGGGTATTCGTTGCCGAGCATTTTCTCCATTCGGGTGAGGAATGCGGGGTGGAGGGGTGTTGTATTTTCGTTCATAATGGGTTGGGTTCCTTTGCTGTAGTTTTGATTGGTGGGTGGGGGACGCGCAGGAAAATATATCTGTCTGAGTGCGGTTTCGGCATCTAAGATCTTCTAAGTCGGTAAAAATCTGCTAAAAGCATGGAGAAAAATGCAAAACTCGCTCCGCTGCAGGCTTCGCTCAGACAGGTTGCGATTTTTCTCCATAACGCAGATTTCTACCGGCTAAGAAGATCTAAGATGCCTGCAAATGCACTCAGACAGATATATTTTCCTGCGCTGTTTACTGAAAATAACTGTAGTATAACGTGAGGTTTATGGAATATTAAGTTTATGAAATACTATAGCAATGCCATAAAATAATGCAATCAAGACAGTTCAGCAGGACTTCACGCTATGATGGCCTGGATTGTTTGCAGTAATTTATGAAATAAGAAATTGATATATAGCAATGCTTTTAAATACATTATTTATGAGGAGTGCTATAGTAAACCGGAAGACATTAAGGAGGTATTTTCGGTAAAGGTATCAAAATGATTATAAAGTATAAATGATTTTTGCTAAATAGTATTGACAAAATTATATTATACATCATATAATATCGTTAACAAAACAATATTGATGTTCTGTATAGTATGTGAACAGGATGGAATAAATGTATCAGATGTGAAATGGCGTTTACCTTTGGTATAGTCTGGAGCATTTTTCAGACACGCTCTAAGGCTGGATTGCAGAGATGATGCTGTCTGTACAGAACATAATTGAAACGAGGGAGTGAGCATATGGTTTTTAATACGGGTGCTGCGCTTCTGGATGCGGTTGTTCTGGCGGTTGTTTCTAAGGAGAAGGAAGGGACTTACGGGTATAAGATCACGCAGGATGTGCGTGGAGTTCTGGATGTTTCGGAGTCTACTTTGTATCCGGTGCTCAGGAGGCTGCAGAAGGATGATTGTCTGGAGGTTTACGATATGGCGTATGCAGGACGTAACAGGCGTTATTATAAGCTGACGGACAGAGGTGCTGCGCAGCTGGAGTTTTATAAAGCTGAATGGAAAATTTATGCATCCAAGATAAGCGGGATGTTTGAGGGAGGAATAGGATGATGGACAGGGCGCAGTTTATGCAGGAGCTGGAGAAGCTGCTTGCTGATATTTCCGAGACAGAGAGGCAGGATGCCCTTGATTTTTATAATAGTTATTTCGATGATGCAGGAGCTGAGAATGAAGCTTCGGTGCTCAGGGAACTTGGAAGTCCCAAGAAGGTTGCAGCAATCATCAAGGCGGATCTGAAAGGTTCGGCAGGAGGCTATGAGTATGGAGAATATACGGAGCATGGCTATGAGGATGCCCGGACTAAAGAGAGAGGACAGATGCCTGAGAAATATGGAGAAGAGTCGGGAACAGGGAAGCGTTTTTTCAGAAAGGGGAATCAGGCGGTGCTGATCCTTGCGGTGATCCTGCTGGTTTTTATTTCTCCTTTTGTTAAGGGGGCTGTTGGCGGGATTCTGACATTTGCAGTTGGAATCTTACTGCTTCCGTTCTGGCTGATCGTTGGATTGGGCATAGGTGCTATGGCTTTACTGGTTGGCGGAATTGCAGCTGTTGTGGCTGGAGCAGGGCTTTTGGCTGTAATGACCGGAACCGGGATCATGACCATAGGAATTGGATGTCTGATGATTGCTCTGGCAATCCTTATGGTATTGGGGCTGATCAGTGTCGCAGTACGTATTGTGCCGAAGTGGTTTCGGAAGATTACTGACTTTTTTAACAGGTTGCTTTACAGAAAGAGAAAGGAGGAGGTTAAATGAAGAAGTTTACAAAAGGAATGTTGATCGCAGCGGGGATTTTCGGTGCTGTGGGAATCGGGCTGACAGCTGCTGGTGGTGTTATGGGAGCCAGTATGTCGGAACTGACAGGGGTGAAAAGCCTGAAAAGGGTGCTTCTGGTGGCAGACGGGGATTATGATTATGATGACAGCGATGATTATGATAACGATGATGATTATGACGATAGTGGTGATTATGATGACAGCGATGACTATGACAGCGATGATTATGACGACAGCGACGACTGTGACGACAGTGAGGATTATGCCCGCGCTGTTGATGAGAATGAGGAAGATGGCACTGTATATCAGTTGAAGTATCAGCCCACAAAGCTGGATATAGAGCTGAAGTACGATGACCTGATTCTGGAAGAGGGCGACAGTTTCTGTGTCAGAGTTTATGATGACAGTGGGAAGAATGTGACAGTGAAGGAGAGTTCAGATACTCTTAAGGTCAAAAGCACAAAAAAACTGTCTAAGAACAGAAAGGTGTGTATTTCTTATCCGGAAGATGTTAAGCTTCAGGAACTGGAGATTGAGATGGGTGCAGGTACTGTTTATCTGAACAGAGATATTGAGACAGAGAAGCTGAGTGTGGAGATGGGAGCCGGGGAATTTGAAAGTAAGAATCCGGTGACTGCAAGGGAGGCAGATCTGGAAATCGGAACCGGAAGTATGACATTTGCAGATCTGAGCGCCAGGAAGACAGATGGAGAATGTGGTCTGGGTGAACTGGATCTGACACTGACCGGTACGCAGGAGGATTATAATTATGATCTGGAATGTGGAGTGGGAAATCTGGATGTAGGTTCTGATTCCTACAGTGGACTTGGACGGGAGAAAACCATTTCCAATAAAGGCGCAGACAGGAAACTGGATCTGGAGTGCGGTATGGGAAATATATCAGTAGATTTCTCCGGGAAAGAGCACAGAGATTTGCAGATATCCTGAAGAGCATATACTCTGACGTGCAGAAATAAAAGTAGTATTTAACCGAATCAGGAAGTTATTCGGTGTAGAGTAAGTAGCGAAGCGGATGATTTTATCTGCTTGACTAATCTGGGTTTAAGGAGGAAATGGAACATGGGTGACAAACGTTTATACAAATCATCAGAAAACAGTATGCTTTGCGGTGTATGTGGAGGAATCGCAGAATATTTTGATATTGACCCTACGCTGGTGCGTCTGGCATGGGTGATCCTTACCTGCTTTGGCGGTGCGGGAATCTGGGCATATATCATTGCTGCAATTATTATTCCGAAAAGATAACAGAATCCAATCTGTAATAGACAGAAGTTTAACCGAATCAGGCAGGCAGCGAAGCGGATTGCAAATATCCGTTTGAATGAAATACAGTATAAAAATTAAGAAAACAGCCCATACTCCAAAGAAAAGGAGTGTGGGCTGTTTTGTATAAAGAGAAGGAAATAAAAGCTTATCTTGCTGGAGAATTATTGCCGGAGGTCAGAATGAAGTATGAAATTGCAGAGGAAATGGGACTGCTGGACAGAGTATTGAGTGATGGATGGAAAAGTCTGTCTGCAAAAGAGACCGGAAGAATCGGAGGATTGATGACGAAACGAAAAAAAGAGAAATTGAAAAAATAAATAATATGGAATAAGCTTGTTCTCCGGACGATGATGCTGTAAAATTAAGAACAGGTATTAGAGCGTGTTTGAAAAATCATTCCCACAATCTGCACGCCCCATTTTGCGGTATATTTTGCCCGAATTCGGTTGTCGTAGCCCGCTATGACGCCCTTATTCGAACAAAATCTCCCACAAATTGTGACGCACATTTTGCAGAAAGGCTTTTTCAGACACGCTCTGGAGTAGCGAAGAAATATGGGAGGACAATAAAATGAAGTTAGGTATTCTGGGAGCAGGAGGCATTGCTTCTACTATGGCGAAAACAGTAGCAGGAATGAAAGATGTGGAGGCGTATGCGGTTGCTGCCCGTGATCTGGAACGTGCCCGGGTATTTGCACAGAAATATGAAGTAAAAAAAGCATATGGATCCTATGAGGAAATGCTGGCAGATGATGAGGTTGAACTGGTTTATATCGCAACTCCTCATTCACACCATTATCTACATGCAAAGATGTGTCTGGAAGCGGGAAAGCATGTGCTTTGTGAAAAGGCATTTACTGTAAATGCAGAGCAGGCACAAAAATTATTTGACCTTGCAAAAGAGAAAAAGCTTCTAATCACAGAAGCAATCTGGACAAGATATATGCCGTCCAGAAAGTTGATCAACGATATTATTGAAAGTGGTGTGATCGGAGAAGTTACGGCAGTTACCGCGAATCTCAGCTATACAGTAAGTCATGTGGAACGTATCCGTAAACCGGAGCTTGCAGGAGGTGCTCTTCTGGATGTAGGCGTATATCCGATCAATTTTGCTTCCATGGTGCTTGGCGATAAGGTAAAGGATGTAAAGGCTACTGCAATCTTTCAGAATGGAGTGGATATTCTGGACAGCATTGCCATGGTGTTTGAGGGAGACCGCATGGCAACCCTTCAGTGTGGAGCAAGAGAAATCTCAGACAGAATGGGAAGTATTTTCGGAACCAGAGGATATATGCAGGTGCAGAATATCAATAATCCGGAAAAGATTACAGTGTTTGATACCGAACATAAAGAAGTGGCTTCTTATGTTGTGCCGGAACAGATCTCAGGATATGAATATGAGGTAGAATCCTGCATGAAAGCAATTCATGAGGGAAAACCGGAGTGTCCGGAAATGCCTCATGCAGAGACAATAAGGATTATGAAAATCATGGACGATATCCGTAAATCCTGGAATTATGAGATTCCCTGTATCGAATAAAAAGTGTGGAATAATCTTATAAAAAAAGACCAGTAATGTTTTTGATATATACCCGAAACATTACTGGCTTTTCTGATATTCATGACCATTAGACTACATTTCATTCCGTAATTACAGAAACATTTCCGTCCAGTGGTATATTAATATTAATTAGTTAAATTGATACTTTTATATTTTATTATCTGGAGGTTATTAGCAGTTAAAAATAAATTATAAAATCATATAAGCACATGTTGAATTTTATGAGATATTGAGTGGAATATTATTGAAAGGAGTTGATACTTTGAGTAAATATTATTCTATACATGAATTTTCAAAAATTATAGGCGTATCTGC
>OLRQ01000620.1_pt1 | contig 35034 bp, 26 predicted proteins | sample 1671971 | NCBI WGS metagenome assembly OLRQ01 (sample SAMEA3136631, study PRJEB25190) | human gut metagenome | biome: human gut; feature: human-associated habitat; material: faeces | place: Austria | collected 2013
AACGCAATGTTGCATTTACCTTTGCAGCGTTGCGTTTAGTTTTTCGAGTGACCGGAATGCTATGCCTGAAGAGCGTTTGACTGAAGATTTGCTTGCGCGTTTGCGTGCTGCAGCAAGTCCGCAGGAATATCTTGACGAAGAAGTCACGCTCGATCGCACGCTTAGTGCATATCTCCACGAATTGTTGGATGAAAAAGGCATGAAAGTCGCCGAGGTGATACGCGCATCGGGCGTGCAGCCTCCTACGGTTACCTACGATATTTTCAAGGGAAAATGTCTTCATCCGGGTCGGGATAAAACCATCATGATCGCATTTGGCATGGGATGTACGTTCGAAGAAACGCAGCGTATTCTTCGTTTGGCGGGAACGTCCGAACTGTGGCCGAAAGTGCGCCGTGACGCTATTATTGCATGGTGCATCGATCACGGCATGACACGGGAAAAGTGCGACGATACCTTGTGGGACCTCGGTGAGAAGACGCTTCTTGGAACGGGTCCGCTGCGTTAGCCTGGCGCGCCTTGACCTTCCGAGGCCTGGTTGGGCGGCTTTTTCTGCCGAGTCTGGCCAAGTATCGCATTGACCCCGCTTTACCTTGATTCGAAGTCTTGCCGATTCCGGGTTTGTTACGGCTCGCTTTCTTTAAATTCAGTTGCGCACTGATGAAGCGATTGCATGTTCTGTTTAAAATTTCGACCGACGTTTGTTCGGATGTTCGCTTGCGGCTTCGACGAACGCGCCAGAAAAGGTGGTTTTCGTACCTATGCCGCGAACGAGGATAGTTGGTTTGAATGAAGAGCAGCTCATACATGCGCTGAGCATCGATGATGCTTATCATGTTGAGCGCACGCTTGTCGAGAGTCGCGGCAAGGGTGTGACGGAACGCGTGACCATGGAAGGGTCGGGTCCGTTCGTTCGCAAGAAAATTCCGTTGGAGCTCGCCAATCGCGCGGTATGGGCCGTGCTTCAAGAGTGCGATTCATTGCGTTTACCCCGGGTTGCATTGACGTACGAGCTGCCCGATTGCTTTGTTGCGGTGTATGATTTCGTGCCGGGAAATACGCTCGAAAGCATTATGGCTGCTCGCGGTCGGCTGCCGGTAGATGAAGCCGTGCAGGCGGTGCAGGATGTGTGCGAGGCGCTTGCCGACATGCATGCGCATGGAATGGTGCATTGCGACGTGGCGCCTTCGAACGTCATCATCGCGGCCGACGGCGCGCATCTAATCGATTTCGGCATTGCCAAGTTCGAGTTTCAGAAATCTACCGACGATGTTGCGAGGTTTGGTACATGGGGGTTTGCCGCGCCCGAGCAGTACGGGTTTGCCCCTGCGGATGTGCGCAGCGACGTGTACTCCGTTTCGCAGATGCTGGGGTATTTGCTGACGGGAGTCAGCCCCGAGCCGGGAAGCAAGACGTTTTCGCAGGCGATCGAGAATCGGCAGGTGGTTCCGACCGATATCGCCGAAATAATAAAGAAAGGGACGGCCTTCGAGCCGGGCAATCGCTATCAGTCGATTGTCGATTTATCTCGGGCGCTAGCTGCGGTGTGCAAAAAACCCGACAATTCAGATGTGCCGCATACGCAGAGTCGACCGGATGCTTCCAGGCTGTCGGAATCGCGGTCCCAGGTCGACGATTCTGGTTCGCTCGGTTCGCAACCTTGGCCCGATGAGTCCTTGAAGAGAGAGGCGCTTGAATCGGCCGCTGCTCATGTTACTGCGCAAGACGAAATGGAGCGGCGCGAAAGTCGCGTTCGCACAGCGTTGAAAATAGGGCTTCTGTCGGTGGCGGTTGTCGCCACATTAAGCGGCGTGCTCATATTGAACATCAGCACATGCGCCCGTCTTGCGGAAAAGTTCGGGGGCGATCCCGCTACAACGAATCAAGGCGGAGGCGTCGCGAACATCGTGTCGAACGACGCTGCCGAAGAAGACGCTGTTGCCGAAGCGGCACAGGCCGGCGTCGAAGAAGGGCTGAAGCACGAGTCGAGCCTACCGTCGTTCGAAAGCGGCGAAAGCTCCAACGCCGATGTAGAGGCTGCATTCGGTGCGCTTTCTATCGCGGATTCAGGCTGGTCTGTTGATTCCGGCGGATACGTTAACTATGCGTTTCTCCTGAAGAACGAAGAAGACGGTTTCAGGGTTTTGTTTCCCACGGTGAAAATCACGGGCAGGGATGCTTCGGGCAAGGTGCTGTTTTCCCAGGATCAGGTGTTATTTGCCATCAACCCTGGTGAAACGATTTGTTTCGGATTTGTAGCCGGGAACGGGACGCCTCCCGAAAGCGTTGAATTCACGATAGCCAGGCCGGCAGATTATGACGTTTCGAAGTATGCGGTAGAGAGTCCGAAATTCGAAGTGCATGACGTGTCTGTTGTGTCAAACGGTTTCGGCGGGATGTGTTTTACGGGCGAAGTAACGTATCTCGGCGGCGCGTCTGGCGCAAGCTCTGTAGGCGAAGTGGCGGTGACGGTTGTGCTGAGAGACGATGCGGGAAAAATCGTCTACGGAACAACTACCTATGTCGATTGTCCGGCGGAAGGCGAAACGACGATTTTCGAAGCCAATGGGGGATCGTTGCCTCAGTATGCCTCGGTAGAGGCATACGCCCAAGCCTGGTAGGGAAACGGCGTGCGGCTTATGTCGCGCGCCCATAATGCGCGGTTTCATTCCCGCGGACTCGAATTTTGTACGAAACGTACCATCGGCGAGGCTCCACGAGCCGAATGAGGCGAAGATAATCGACATAGAAGCATATTTTGTTGATTAAGTAAGGGATTTTGTACCTGTACGGTGCTTCGATGCGCGCCGCTTTGGTACATATCGTGCAAAATTCGAGTGTCCGGTCGCGTTTTCGTGCATTTTGTCGTTTTGAGAACCCTATCGCACTAGCTCGCGCTTCTGGGGGGTGCGTCTCACAATTGAATTTGTGACACCAATAATTGGCATGCTGCCGGCATATCGCCCCGATTCAGTGGCAACTGAGGAAATCGTCCTTCGTTATCTGAATAATTGAAACGGTCGTCTGATACGGAAGGAAATCCATGGGAAGGGTGAGCCTCGGTTACGATGAGGTTATTTTAAAGCAGGATACGAGTGTCAAGCATGATCGCGGTCGAGTGTTTGATTCCATGGACGATGAGCTCGTTCTTACAAACCACGCTCTTATCGTTGTGCATAAAAATGCTTTCGGCGGCGTAAAGGATACATGTCGTTTTCCGCTCAATGAGATAAAGATGGTCCATGGGGCTCCGCAAGCGGTTCTGGGCAGGTCTTCAATGGGAGAGAAGCAGCTGCATGTGTACTTCTCTTCTGGCGTGGAGGCGTTTGAGCTGGGGGAGCCCGATGACGGATTTGACGATGACGACGCCATCTCGTCCATAACGGGCCTGTTTGTGCCTGGAAGCGAAAAAGCACGGCGACGGAGTCGAAACGAAAAAGACTACATAGCCAGTTGGTGCGAAGCCATTTCGCGCGCAGCCCTCGGTCTGCCGCAGGTCGAACATGCTGAAGCTGCTGAAAAGTCCAAGGTCGGTTTTGCCCAGGCGGCCGTTGGCGGCATCGCTGCCGCATTGGGGGCGTCTGCTGGCTCAACGACCTCAAATGCATCTGCGCACCCTGTCCGATCTTCGTACCTGACAAGAAAGTGCATAGGGTGCATGGCTCCGCTATCGGGGGCAATGGGACAAAGGGTTATCTGCTCGTATTGCGATACCGAGCAAGTTATTGAGAGCGGGAAATAGACATGGGTATTTTGCAGGCTGTTTCCGATTCGGTGAAGTCGAGTCTGGCCGATCAGTGGAAGGATATCTACACGGCCGGCCATTTTGACGAGCACACAGTGGTTGCTCCTGGCGTGCTGAAGAACACGAACAGGGGGTTCGGCTCGAATACGCGCGGGCTCGACGGCGTCATATCGAATGGTTCGAGGATTTTTGTTCCAGAGAACACGGCGGCATTTGTTTTCAGCCAGGCGGGTATAGAGACGGTTGTTTCGACCCCTGGAAATTACGAATACCGCGACGGTGAGGAAAGTATTTTCGATAATCCCAATGTTTCGGCTTTGCTGAACCAAGTTGCCGATCGCGTGGGATTCGGCGGTATTTCCGTCATGGAAAAACGCGTGGCGTTTGTCAACTTGCGCGAGATTCGTCACATTACGTTCGGCACGCGCGGACCTCAGGTTTATAACGACCTGTATTACAAGTGCGATCTCGAAGTGTATGCATATGGGACGTTTTCTGTTCAGGTGATCGATCCGGAGCGATTTGTTCGTAACTTCGTTCCAGCGAATGTTTTCAATTACTCGTTCGATTTTCCTGCGGCACGCAAGCAGATTCTTTCCGAATTTCTACAGTCTTTCATCGTGGCGCTTAATTCGCTTTCGGATACGTATCGCATTGCACAGCTTCCTGCTCAGGCGAGTGAAATTGCAAAGCGCGTTGCCGCCGACGAGAGCAATGCGGGAAGTTGGCCCGAGCGATTTGGCTTCGAGATAGTGAAGGTCGCCATTGAGAACATCGAATTCTCGCCCGATTCTCGCGAGCTCATTAAGAACTTCTCCGCAAATAGAATGCAGGTTCAGGCGTATGAGGAATCTTCGCAACGTGCTTCGAACATTGCCGCTCAGCAAAAAATCGCCCAAGGCGTCCAAGATTACGGATTAGGCGATGGAGGAGGCATGCTGTTCGGAATGAACCTTGCTTCCAATATGACTCCCAAAGGGGAGGGTGTAACGGGGCAGAGCGCGTCGCTTGATGAGCAGATTGAAACGATGAAAAAGCTTAAAGAGCTACTTGATATAGGGATTCTTTCCGAAGAGGAATTCAATGCCAAGAAAAAAGAAGTGATGGGATTATAGGAGGAAGTATCAATGGGAAATTGCATGAAATGCGGGGCAGTGCTGCCTGATGGGGCGGCGAGTTGCCCTGTGTGCGGATCGAGCGTGACCTTCGCGGCTCCGACCCAGCCGCAACAGCCGGTTCAGCCTGGTTCGGTCCAGCAAGGCGAATCCCCGAAGAAAAAGAAAAAGGGCCTCAAGATTGCGCTTGTCGTGCTGCTGTGCCTGATCGTTCTTGTCGGCCTCTCGCGTTGTGTCGGTTGCGGGGCTAAGGAGAAGATGGAGCCTTGGCCGCAAGGGGAATTGGCCCAGGTGATTCCCTCCATGAACAAACAGTGCACAAATGTTTATGAGGTGGATGGCTATCTGAGCTTTGATGTTGTAGAAAAGGTCAAGAAGGCCGACTACGATGCGTATGTTGCCGAATGCGAAGGAAAGGGCTTTACTGAAGAAGCTAAGAAGACAAACGACGACTTCGAGGCATATAACGCTGACGGGTATAAGCTGACGCTTCGCTTTGACGATTTCAGCGATCCAGAAATCCATGTCAATGTCGAAGCTCCTGAGCCGATGGAAGATTTGACCTGGCCTTCTTCGGGTCCCGCAACGCTGGTTCCCATGCCAGAATCCAAGAAGGGTTCCATTGAGACCGATTCTGAGAAGAAATTTGCCGTCTACATTGGCGATACTTCCTCCGATGCCTGGGAGGCGTACGTTGCGAAATGCCAGGATGCAGGTTTCAATGTCGACTATACAAAGGGCGACTCCAATTACTCTGCGAAGAATGCGAACGGCGATAGCGTGACAATAAGCTATGAAGGTGCAAATACGATGCGCTTAATCGTAAATGCGGCCGATTCCGCAGAGACGCCTGCCAGCTCAGAGTCTTCCTCCGAACCGGAAAGCGCCGAACCTCAGCCTGCACCCGAGACGGCTTCAGCGCCCGACACGCCGGGCCTCGACCCCGACTTTAAGGCGGCCATGGACGAGTACGAATCTTTCATGAACGGCTATGTTGAGTTCATGAATACCTACAGCGAGTCGGACAATGTCGTGGCTATGGCGGTCGATTATGCGAAATGGATGTCCGATTACGCTGACATGGCAAGCAAAATAGACAGCATAGATGAAAACTCTCTGGGTAGCGAAGAGCACGCGTACTACATGGAGGTGATGGGTCGCGTTAATGCCAACCTTGCTACGGTTGCTGCTTAATGGGTTAGAAGTCGATTAAACCGCTCACTTTGACGCCCAGGGCGCGAGCGATCCTGCAGAGGATGTCGATGCCTATGTCGGCCGAGCCCGATTCTATCCTCCAGAGGTAAAAACGGCTTGTCCCCGTCATCAGGGCAAAACGCGCTGCGAGATACCTTGCTTCTCCCTGGCGGTTTTGACAGCAAGGCCGAGGCTTTTCTTTTCGCGCGCGTTATCCATTCGCCCAGTGTAGGTGTGTTATTGTTGATGACGGCTCTCTGTGGAGAGCCGTCATTTTCTTGAAGCACGCGTATTTCCATATGCTTTAGCAACGGATGTTTGAAGGGTGACTCATTTGATAAGGGTAGGCGGTTTTAGGACGGAGCATCGAAGCAAGTTCGTAATGCCGACAACGCTTGTTGCACTTATGCTCGCGGCGTTTTTGTTTGTTTTAACGGCCTGCTCCAATTCCGCTGCGCAAGAATCGGTCGTCGAGAAAGAATCTGTCGACTCCGAGACAGGGCTGGGCGCAAACGAAGAATCTTCCGATAGAAGTGACATAGAGGAACTAAAAGACTCCGTTTCTCAGCTGAAATCCGATGCAAAGGAGATGCTCTCTGGGTTTACGGAAGGCTTCTCTGACCCCTCTGGCAACGTTGTTGGTTCTGGGGAGGGGTCTTCGGAGGTTGCTCTTGACGCAGGTGGCTACAGGGTAGGATTAGATATTGAATGCGAGCGCAATGTTTTCCTCAGTACTTACGATGTCGAAGTGCTTGTTGATGGGAAGAGTGTGGGTCGAATTGACCATGGGGCCAGTGGTGCGTTTGAGGTCAAATTGGCTGAAGGGACGCATACTCTCGAAGTATTCAGCGAAGACGATGCAAGCTTGGGCGGGTCTTTCGATTTTGTGGTCTCAGGGGATATGCTGCAGAACGTTGTTCTTCAATGCAAAAGCTACGGTGTACTAATTTCGGGTACGGGGTCTTTTAGTTCCGTCGAAGATTCGTTGGCTCATTTAGGGAAAACGGGCGGCAAGGTTGCTGATGTGCTTGATTTTCTAGGCACCGATGAAATTGTTTCTTACGGCTTCGATGATGACGAAGATTTTTTGAACTGTCGCGACGGCGAATGGGCAGCTCGGAAGAATTTCGAGAATTATGGAGAGGGTTTGTATCCAGAGGGGTTTGACTGTCTTTGGAAGACGGGTTTGGTTTCCTGCGAGCTTCGGGAGGATGGAGCTTACTCTATCGAGGTCGAGGCGGACGTTTACGAGTCTTACGATACTCCGACCAGGACTTATGCCGAAGGCCTGGTTAGTGGAGACGGCGTTGTGGAATTTTTCGTCGATCTTTAATGTCTCGGATATAGGAAATACCTGGTAAAACCCAGAAAGGTGAGCGTGACGTGAACGAATCAATGCAGTTTAGCTGGACTTCGTTGGAAACCCTGATTCCATTGTGTTTCGAGTTTTGCAATCAATTCAAAAGAGGCGAAGACGCTGATCTTCGCGGCGTGGTGGACGAAGTTGGAAAAGCTTTCGGAATAAATGATGTCGACGGTTTCGTTGATGGACGTATTCGTAATGGAGTAGAAGGCGGCCTGAATCGGCTGTTTGACGGTGGAGAATCCAAAGAGCTCGCCAAGATGTTTGCGTCTATGTGCAAGCCCGTCGCTGAAGCGGTAATTGAGTACGCAAAGGGGGAGAAGAATGCTGCAGGGTTTACGAAAGCTCTGGGCAATGTTCACCTTGAAGGTGCGAAAAAACTCAAATCCGCTTTCTTGCAGATTCCTGGCGTGCCGGAAGAAGGGGCGGAAGTGCTCGCTAAGCGATTCGGTCCGTATCTTATTTCTTTCTACTGTTTTAGTGCGGCTTACAAAATATATCGTAAGGCCGCACAGGATGCTGAGCTTGCAAGAATGCGCCGTATGGAAATAGAACGACTCTCGTGCGAGGCAATCGAGTATCTAAAGGCGCAGCGCACCGAGATGGAGCACGTGCTCAGCGACGCTCTTCTTTCGCGTCTCATTCCTTTTGGTGAGGCGGTCGAAGCCATGGATGAAGCCGTTCTGTCGAATGATGACGATGCTTTCGTGGCGGCTAATTCTGATTTGCGGGCATTGTTTGGAGGCGAGATTCAGTATCGGAATAAAAGGGAATTCGATGGTCTCATGCTTTCCGATGAGGCATTTAGACTGTAGGAGGTTGGAATGGGATTGTTTGACGGATTTGATATCGGCAAAATCAAAGAATCAATAGAGGCTGGAGCAAAGTCCGTTCAGGGCGGAATAGCGAGTATTGATGTTGAAGGAGCCGTTCGCAATGCGAAAGGAGCGGCAGAAGCGGGCGTGAAAGCTATCCAGGACGGAGTTTCAAATATCAAGGTAGATGAGATAGCTCAAGGTGCTAGGGATTTGGCGGAGAACGGCGCGGCGGCCGTTGGGAAAGCAATTGAGGATATTTCGGGAGGCAAACCTTCCGAAATAGACTCGTCTCGAGATTCGAAGGGCTTTGTCTCTCTTCTCTGGCTCATGGCTTACGTCGATGGCAATGTGTCCGCAATCGAGAAGGAGAGGCTTAATGAGCTTGCTTCTGGGATTGACGAAGGCTATGAAACGTATGCTGAAGAAATAGAGCAGACTTGCGTTTCCAGGATGATTGAGGGGAGCAAAGAATTCGGACGGCTGTCCACTGCGAAGATAGAAGCGCAGAAGGTCATTGAGTCGCTTAGCTTGACGGAACGCGATGCGAAGCTTGTCTGTTGGAATCTTTTCGCTGTTGCCAATGCGGATGGTCTTGTCGACAACGAAAGGGATTTTATTCGTTTTGTCGGCGAAAAGGCTGGCGTTGATGCTGCTGTTTTTGAAGAGCTTAAAAACTACTGCGACACTATCGCCGAGATAGGGAAAGCACGCGATCGGCTGGCTCAAAGCAATCGCAGCTATGGGGAAATCGAACCCTTGATGGATGAATTTGCGAAGCGCGAGCAAAACATAGTAAATGCGGCTCAGGCGCTTATTTCGGATAGGTAAAGGAGGCTGCAATGGCTTTGCCGCTGGTTTTTGTTATTCCTGCAGCTGCAAGTGGAATTGCGGGAGCAGGAAAAATCGTCAAAAGCATCGTTGATAATCACGAGGCTGGTCGCATTACCGACGATGCAAACTCGCGTGTCGAAGAGGCGAAGAATCAGCTCGAGCGTTCCAGGCATTTTTGTGCCGATGCTCTTTCGGAGCTTGGAGAAGAAAAACTGTTTGTCCTTGGCAGCAGTATTACACGTTTCGTTGACAGTTTCGAAAAGATAAAGAATCTCGATTTGGTGGATTCTTTGGGATTGGATGAGCTTCGTAGGCTGAGAATCGATAAGGAATCGATGTCCGAATTGAGGGAAATGCAGCAATTCGCCGTTGCGGTTGCGGGTGGTGCTGCGGCAGGAGCCGTGGGAGGAGCGCTTACTGCGTTCGGTGCTTATAATGCTGCGATGGCTTTAGGCGCGGCATCAACGGGAACGGCGATTTCGTCATTGAGCGGTGCGGCAGCCACCAATGCGACCCTTGCGTTTTTCGGCGGCGGGTCGCTTGCTGCAGGCGGCGCCGGTATGACTGGCGGGATGATGGTTTTGGGCGGTCTTGTTGCTGGTCCTGCCTTGTTAGTAATGGGCCTCATTACGGGTAAAAAGGCGGATGAAAAGCTCGAGATGGCTAAAGCAAATAGTGCCCAGGCGGCCGAGATTTGTGAAGAGCTCGGAAATGCAGCTTTTCAATGCGATGCCATTCGTAGGAGAACAGCAATGTTCTATGCGTTCTTAGCGCGTCTTGACGCTCGTCTTGTTCCCCTTGTTTTTCGACTCGAGGATGTCTTGGAGGAGGAAGGCGTCGATTATTCTCGGTATTCTGACGAGGCTAAAAGCGTAGTATTGCGTGCTGCAACTATGGCTGGTTCGGTCAAGTCGATTCTTGACACTCCAATTTTGACCGAGGATGGTGCGCTGACCGATGAGTCCCAGAAGCTTGTCGAATCGCTCGGAGTTAGGCTGCTGGAGTCGTAAATTGGCTTGTCATGTACGGGTTTCGTCAGGGTTCAGTTCGTCGTTCTTTAGCGCATGCGGAATACGGAGGGGCTACAGGGAGTGATGGCGGCACTCGCGGTCGGGGAGGCTGTGGAATCTTGTGGCTATCGAGGCCTTTTGCGATGAGATGATGAGCCAGGTGGATGGAACGGCGTTTCAGTTCGAAAGCGGTGGCCGCAACGCTGAGCTTTCCAAGTTAGACGATGAGTATCGAGCGGCAGTACACACGGCCATACCCGACTTTTCTGATACTCTCGAGTTCAGAAGCGCATCGATTGAATGGTCGGTTTTGGGCATTGGCAAAGAGTCTATGTCCTTGATGGGGTGCTAGGCACCGACGCGAACAGGCACGCCAGGAGGGAAGGCGTTCGTAAGCTGATTGGGGGCTCGTCAGGATGCTCATGCTTCGCTGCATGGTGCGCGTAGCGGTTGCATAATGGATGAAGATTCCTCTGCTAGTTCGAATGCGATGATTCTGGGCATGCTAGCTTCGTAGTGATTGTCGCAGAGCGTGCCAGCGAAAATGAAGACGATGAATCACGCTTGTTTGCTACGTGTTTCGATATATTGTGCGATGCCGCACGGCAGCAAGCAATCTTGAAAGGAAAGGCAAGCATGTTCGCTATATTTGACGATAAGCCGGACACGGTATCCCATGCAATTCGTGGTGTTTTTGCCGACTTGCATGGGAAAGACGTCCTCCGCTATCTTGCCAAAGCGCTTCCTCTTGCCTTGTTCTTGACGCTTGCTGGCGCCTGCGCCACAAGTTTGCCCTGGTTCGCCTTCCCTCCGATACTTCTTATATATGCGTTGGTTGCCACTATGGGCGCGCTGTATTACGTGATGATTAGGCGCGTTCACAAGCAGGATATGTTTTCCGAAGGCGGCGAGCTCTCGAAGTACAACAGGAAATGGCTGATCTGGTTCATTGCCCTTTTCGTGTTCTCGCTGTTTTCGGCGTTTTTCTTCGTCTTGGGCGCTCCTCGCTGGGATGGTCTTATCTGGGTCCTGATCTGGGCGGCCGTTCCCTTGTATTATCTGGCGTTTTATGTGGCCGACAGGATAGCCAAGAAGGAATTTCGTTCCCAATATCGCAAGGCGAAGGCAATGAAATGGAGCAGCGGACTTGTTCTGTTCGTGCTATGCCTGGTCTATGCGGTGCTGTCCGTGCAAAGCTCGGTGGATGCCCAGTTCGACGCATTGGACGTCCTCCGTCATCCGTATATGCCGTTCGCAGATGCGCCTTCGGCGTTTCTGAGCGAAGTGGATAAGCTGTCGGCGCTTATGAACAATCTGACGAATTACGGTTTAGTTCAGATAGCGAAGACCTCATTTTTCGCGGCTTTTGCGGTGAAGTTCGCCTTGGCTCTTTCGGTGTTCTTGGGCGTGGTGAGCCAGTTCGCCTTTTGCCTGCTTTCTTGGCAGGAAATGAAGGGCGAGTTTCGGCTTCTTCCTGTTAGGGAGGACGTCGATGTTTTCGCCGAGGGCAAGACTCGGTTGCGCACCGAGGAACGCCAGGGCGAACGCCCTTATCTTCTGAGATACTTCGTGGCAATTGGACTGCTATCGATCGCGTCGTTTTTCGCGTTCTGGCTGCTTGAAGATGCAACGTCAAAAGCTCGGGAGACCGAGGAATACACGGCGGCGGACGCTTTCGTCAAAGAAAGCACGGACAATATCGTCGCTGTCCTGGAAGGCGCAATCGAAGAGCATAAGGAAGAGCGCGATATCAACGAGAGGTATCGGCAAAAATTCTCTGAGCTGATCGAGAATAGAAAACAAACGCTCGACCCCCTAATCAACGAGTACTACGACCAGTGCCTGCTTCATGTGGATTCGTATCTCGGCTGGAGCGAGGGGATTTTCGGCGGTGTTGCCGGATATCTGGGCGGCTTTGGCGAAGGCAGGGCGGTCGAGAATTTCAAAGCGAAGGTTGCGGGTCCTGTCGATAAGGCAGAGCTGGAACGAGCGTACGAGGACTATGTCGACACCATGATTCAGACAATGTCTGAGTACTGGATTGAAATCAACGACGGCGGGTCCGATTCTCCTATGGGGATGTCTTCTGCGGGGGAATACATGAAAGAGCTCGCGCGGGAGAAGGGGCGGCCTGATTTTTGGAGGCCGCTCGACAAGAGCCCTATGGACGAAAGCACCAGAAAAGCTTTGCTTGGCGCCGGTGGAGATACGAATGAAGAAACGCGCAAGGATGAGGTTTCCGCCCTTATCGAGCGGGCGCGCAGTGACACGTTTGCGTCTTTGGAGGAATTCGAGAGCATTTGCTCGGGCGACATGAGCGGGCAAATTGCCGGCTTGAGCGACAACATGGCAGGGAAGTAGGAGGCGGACGGGCCGCTTAGGGTGAAAGGTTTGCAATGAAGACTCTCGGTAACATCATCTGGATTGTGCTCGGCGGTATCTGGACGGCTTTGTGGTGGCTGCTTGTCGGCTGCGGTTCTACATCACTATCATCGGCATTCCGCTTGGTCGCCAAGCGTTCAAAATGGCAAGCTTGACGTTGGCGCCTTTCGGCAAGACCGTGGAATACGGTGGCGGCGCGCCGTCCTTGATCGCGAATGTTGTCTGGCTGATTTTCGCCGGCGTTCCCATGGCAATTGCGTACGTGTTAGCCGGCGTCGCATGCTGTATCACCATTGTGGCTATCCCCTTCGGGCTGCAAAGCTTCAAGATGGCGAAACTTTCGCTCATGCCGTTCGGCGCCGTGGTTGCCTAAGGTATGCGTGCGGGGCTTCTCGGGCGCTCGGGAGCTTGGTTGCTTCCTGAGTCTAGTGGTTTCGAACACGCGAGTGCTTCTAATTTGTTGGGTGCTTTGGATATGGGGTCTTCGATGCGTCTGGGCGATTAAAATGTACTCGGTGGCGTTTCTGAACTCGCATATTGCACGAAACGTATCAACGGTAGACCATTCTTTCTGAATACTCCAATTTTTAATGCCCATATATATTAATAATGGGTAATATCTACGTTCTTAAACGCTTCGTATATCGCGGAATCGCTCGATTCGGATACGTTTCGTGACTTTTGCGATAGCGGAAGTGTTTTCCCGTGCATTTTTGGTGCTTTTGAAGAACTTGCGTGGGTCGGAGGACCTTTTGGGCCTGATTGGCTGCGAGGCTTATGCGTGCTAGTGGATTTACGCAAGAGCCGAGAGTCGTGTGGCCGGGCGGTTTTTACGAGAATCGTGCGAAGTCCTCATGCGTAGGTGGTTTTGCCTACGCTGGTGGCGAGGCTGGCTTAAGTGGGATTCGGCCGGCGGGATCGCCACCCGCCTCGTTCTTTTTTCTTGCATTTGCGAAAACGCATCGTATAATAGCGAAGTTTCTATATTTCACATGCTTGCGTGACTTTCCCACCGCGAGTGGCCACCGGAAAAAGGCTGCGGGGGAGGGGGTGACCGCAGGCAGAGGTTTAACGAATGGAGATTGCAATGGCGAAAGTCAGCATCAAGTCCCTGCTCGACGCAGGCGCACACTTCGGTCATCAGACCCGTCGCTGGAACCCCAAGATGAAGCCGTACATCTTCGGCAATCGTGGCGACATCTACATCATCGACCTCAAGAAGACCCTCATCGGTCTCGACCAGTCCTACACGTTCGTTGAGAACGTCGCCAAGAAGGGCGGCACCGTCCTCTTCGTCGGCACCAAGAAGCAGGCTCAGGAAGCCATTGCTGCTCAGGCCGACCGCTGCGGTATGCCCTATGTCAACTCTCGTTGGCTCGGCGGTATGCTCACCAACTTCGTCACCATCCGCTCTCGCGTCGCTCGCATGGAAGAGCTTGAGGCCATGGAGGCCGACGGCCGCATGGACGTTCTGCCCAAGAAGGAGCAGGTCCTGCTGAAGAAGGAGCTCTCCAAGCTGCAGCTTAACCTCAACGGCATCCGCAACATGAAGACCGTTCCCGACGCCATCTTCGTTGTTGACACCAACCGTGAGCAGCTCGCTATTCACGAGGCCAAGCGTCTTGGCATCCCCGTGGTCGGCACCCTTGACACCAACTGCGATCCCGACGACGTCGAGTACGGCATTCCCGCAAACGACGACGCCATCCGCTCCGTCGACCTGCTCTGCACCTTCGTTGCAGACGCTGTGATCGCTGCTACTGGCGCTCCCGTCATCGAAGAGCAGATGGTTGCAGAGGCCGAGGCTGCTGAGGCAGCAGAGGCTCCTGCCGCTGAATAGTTCGTTTACTCCGCACGAATAGGCACGGGCTCCGAGGAGGTTCCGCGAATTTCATCGTTCGTGGGAATCATCCTCGTCGAGGAGCCCTCTTTTCTAGAAAGGAACATTTCCATGGCTAACATTACCGCTGCTATGGTCAAGGAGCTCCGTGAAATGACCGGCGCCGGCATGATGGAGTGCAAGAAGGCCCTCGTCGAGGCTGACGGCGACATGGACAAGGCAGTCGACGTTCTGCGCACCCGCGGTCTTGCCGCTGTTGCCAAGAAAGCCGGCCGTGCCACCAACGAAGGCACCGTCATGGCTCTCGTTTCCGAGGACGCAACCACCGGCGCTGTCGTCGAGCTCAACTGCGAGACCGACTTCGTTGGCATGAACGAGAAATTCAAGGCTTACGCTGAGAAGGTTGCCAAGGCTGCCCTCGCTGCCAAGCCTGCCGACATGGACGCGCTCAAGGCTGCCGAGATTGACGGCGAGACCGTCGAGGCTGTCGTTACCGACTGCATCCATGTTATGGGCGAGAACACCCAGCTCGCTCGCTTTGCTGTCGTTGAGGCTGGCGCTGTTTCTTCCTACATCCACATGGGCGGAAAGATCGGCGTTCTGGTTTCCTTCGACGTTGAGGGCGTAGACACCGCTTCCGACGAGTTCAAGCAGTACGGCCGCGACGTCGCCATGCAGGTTGCTGCTGTTGCTCCGATTGCTGCCAACCGCGACCAGGTCGATCCTGCCGTCGTCGAGCACGAGATGAGCATCTATAAGGCTCAGGCTGCAGAGTCCGGCAAGCCCGAGGCTATCCAGGAGAAGATGGCCACCGGTCGTCTGGAGAAGTTCTACAAGGAGCAGTGCCTCACCGAGCAGGCGTTCGTCAAGAACCCCGACCAGAGCATCGCTCAGTACACCGACGAGGTTGCCAAGAAGCTTGGCGGTTCCATCAAGGTTGTCGACTTCAAGCGCTTCGCTTTGGGCGAATAACTTCTGCTTTACAGCATGCATGAAAGCGTCGGCGTTATGCCGGCGCTTTTTTCGTGTTGGGCCGAGCTGCAATCAGGTCGATCTGTAATCAAGAGGCTGCTATTGAAGGGCTGCGATCGAATCGAGCGACTATGGTTTTACCGCAAGGCTTGCTGCTTCGGTATTCAACCTTCTTGTGCTTTTTGAGAGAATGAACTGATGTATCAACACGGATGCTTGGTCCGCTCGGTCGAGCTGAGCTCCGAAGTGCACGAACCGCACGTCTGCCATTTTCGAAAGACGCGATGATTGCGTCTCTTGCGATAGAAGGGGAAGTCATTATGGCGAAAGAGATGATCGTCGTCGAAGGCGGCACGCCGCTCATCGGCGAAGTGAAGGTTTCCGGCGCTAAGAACTCCGCGCTTAAGCTGATCGCCGCCTCTATTCTCGGAGGCGGAGAAAGCGTCATCCACAATGTTCCTCTCATTTCCGACATTACCATCATGTCGAAGGTTCTTGAGACATTAGGCGCGCGCGTGTCGCGCGACGGCCATACGCTTGTCATAGATACGGCATCGGTTGATACCTGGGAAACGCCGTATGAACTCGTATCCAAAATGCGAGCTTCTATTTCTGTCCTTGGCCCGCTTGTGGCCCGCTTCGGCGAAGCTCGTGTTGCTATGCCGGGCGGCTGCAATCTGGGAGCCCGTAAGATTGACATGCACATGGTCGGCATGGAGGCGCTCGGGGTTCACTTCGAGACCGATCACGGCTACATCAAGGCAACCACTCCCAACGGTCTGCACGGCGCCTATATCGCGCTCGATTTTCCAAGCGTCGGAGCTACGGAAAACACCATGATGTGCGCGGTCACGGCCGAAGGCGAAACGGTGATTGAAAACGCTGCTCGCGAACCTGAGATCGAAGACCTCGCCGATATGCTTAACGCTATGGGGGCTCGGGTGAGTGGCGCCGGCTCTCCCACGATCGTCGTCGAAGGCGTTCCGCTGTCTTCGCTGCACCCGTGCGAGCACACGACGGTCGGAGACCGCATAGAGGCGGGCACGTTTTTGGTAGGCGGCGCTATGATGGGCGGTCCTGTTACTGTGCGCGGCATCGAGCCGGGCTTTTTGCGCATGGCCCTCATGAAACTTCACGCCATGGGCTGCGAAATCGATTTGGGAGACGACTACATTACGGTTTTTCGCACCGCCGCGTTGCGCGGAATCGACATTCAGACGCTTCCTCATCCTGGGTTTCCCACCGACCTGCAGGCTCAGTTCATGCTCCTTGCCGCGGTTGCGCAAGGCAATTCGGTTATTACGGAGAACGTGTTCGAGAATCGTTTCATGTTCGCCGACGAAATCGGTCGTATGGGCGCCCAGGTCACCATCGAGGATCATCATGCGCTTGTTGAGGGCGTGAGCTCTCTTCAGGGAACCGACGTCAAGGCGACCGACCTTCGTTGCGGCGCGGCTCTGGTGCTTGCGGGCATTTTTGCCGAAGGGGTGACGCGCGTGCATAAGATCCACCATATCGACCGCGGTTACGAAGATTATGTCGGAAAGCTTTCGTCTCTTGGGGCGAAGCTGCACCGCGAAGCCGATGAAGATATCGACTGGTAGCAAAGGCGGAAGTCTATGGTTACTCGTCGTCCTAGTAGCGCGCAATACAAGAAAACCTCACGCCAGATGAGGCGTGCGACGCTGGGAACGCATGTTGCTCGCGTTCCCAGTCCGTTTCCTTCGGCTCGGAAGGACTTCTCCAATCCGCGTCGTACGCGCAAGGCGGAACGAGGAGAAATCCGCCAGGTTCTGCCGAACACGTCTACGCGCGAGACCCGTCGCGACTACGCCAATCGCATGAGCCAGCAGGCGTTTATTGAGCGCGCCATAGCATCAGGGAGGCGTCGAAAGATTGCACTCTTCACCGTGTTGGCCATTGCCGCTTTGGCTATCGCGGGGATTGCCGCCGGTTTCGTGTTCGTAAGCGGAATTAATGCCAGAATGCAGATATCCGATGCCGCTTTGACGTCTGCGTTAGCTGATGCGCCAGAAGAGGGGGCAATCTACACGCTCCTTTCTGCTTCGTTTGACGATGGCGATTCGGGGTCGGGCCCCGATGTCGCTCTGCTGGTACGTACTGACCCCGATCAGGCGTCGGCCTCTATCGCCGTCATTCCGGGTAATGTTCGCACGAAGCTTTCGGACGGTGCGACGCATCGTCTTGGCGACGCGCAGTCCGTGGGCGGAGATGCCGAGGTGGTTATGGCTGTCGAAGAGCTTTCGGGCGTTCAGGTTTCTCACTACGTGAAAACGGACGCGTCTAGTTTCGTCTCGCTTGTCAACGCGCTTGGAGGCATACAGATCGATGTTCCTGAGACCGCGAACGACCCCGATGCTGGATCTTCCGCCATTGCTTCGGGTCCTCAGCTTTTGAATGGAGAGCAGGCGTTGTATTTCTGCCGTGCGAACGACTTTGCCTCTCTTGCCGAGCAGCAGCGAGGGGCCAATGACGCTCTTGTAGCGCAGGCGCTTTTCGAGCGTTTTGTCGGCATGGGCAAGATGACTTTCTATATGAACATGGACGAGTGCGCAGGCTTGGTTCAGTCCGACCTCGACCTGAAAGGTGCGTTCGCCCTTCTCTCGTCGCTGCGCGATATTGCGCCGGGTTCTATCATGGTCGGCACCATGCCCACATACACGTCCGAAATCAACGGCGTCAGCTATCAGGTTCCTATCGCCGATGAGTGGAGTGCGATGATGGAACGTATGCAGCAGGGTCAGGCGTTGCAGCAGGATAAGCAAGACCTTCTCAGCTCTGTCGACCCCGCTTCGTTCTCTATCACGGTCAACAACGGCGGCGGCGTTGAGGGCGCCGCTCTCGATGCTTCCGAGCTTCTGAAAAACGCCGGGTTCAACGTCACGGAGGTCGGCAATGCGGCCCAGGCGGTCTACGACAGTACGCTCGTCGTGTATCAGAAAGAAGATGACGAAGCGAAGGCCGAAGCACTTGTTGCGACCCTTGGGACGGGTCGTGCCGTTTACGATGCGATCAACTATTCGTTTGAAACCGATATTCTGGTTGTTGTGGGCAAGGATTGGCAAAACATCCTTGACGCCAAAGGAACGACGGCCTCAACGAGCGATTCGTCGAATTCTGCGGATCAGTCTTACGACACGGGCGCATCGCAGACGAATCTTTCTTCCGATGCGTCCTGAGCGGCCCATCGGGCGAATTCGTAAGACGGCTGGTTATTTCGGGCAGGCCGCGTTTGGTGCGCGGCCTGTTTAGTTTGAAGGATGTAAGGAAAAAAGATGCTCGACAACCTGTATCAGATGCTCGACCCGATTGCCGTGCAGATCGGTCCCCTCCAGATTCGCTGGTACGGTCTTGCCTACGTGGCCGGCTTCATATGCGCATTTCTCATCCTGGGAAACCTCTCCAAGCGCTGGCGCGTGCGCATCAACGAAGATGCGTTTTTCGTGATAGTGTTCAGCGTAATCTTGGGCGTGATCATCGGAGGCAGGGCGGGGTACGTCCTTTTCTACGGAGACGGGTATTACCTGCAGCATCCGGAGAAGATACTCGCATTCAACGAAGGCGGAATGAGTTTTCACGGAGGTTTGATAGGCGTGCTCGCGGGTGGATATATCGCCTCGCGTATCACACATATACCGTTTTTGACGCTTGCTGACATGGGGGCGGTAGGGGCGGCCATCGGCCTGTTCTTCGGCCGTTGCGCGAATTTCGTCAACGGAGAGCTGTGGGGCGCTCCGACGGACCTGCCGTGGGGCGTCGTGTTTGGTGGCGCGGCTGGTACCATGCCTCGGCATCCGTCTCAGCTTTATGAGGCTTTGCTTGAGGGTGTTGTTATCTTCTGCGTTCTCTTTGCTCTGTCTCGCAAGAATCCTCCTCGTCCTCGCGGCACATTCATCGGGCTGTTCCTCGTCATGTACGGCGTTTTCCGCTTTCTTGTCGAGTTCGTCCGCGAGCCCGATGTCCAGCTTGGATACCTATGGGGAGGCTGGCTCACCATGGGCCAAGTTCTTTCGGTGCCTCTTATCGTCGCCGGTATCGCTTTGCTGATTTATGCGGTTACAATGAAGCTACCGCAAAAGGGTCTTCCTGAAATGCAACAATAATAGTAACATTTCAGGAAACAAAAGAAGATTGCTACAAAGGGGGCAATAATGGATATCAAATTCTTCAAATGCGAGCACTGCGGCAACATCGCCATCAAGGTCGTTGACGCGGGCGTTCCGATGATGTGCTGTGGCGAGAAGATGGTGGAGCTGACCGCAGGTGCTGTCGATGCAGCGCTTGAGAAGCACGTTCCCGCCGTTACCGTTGAAGGTGCCAATGTGCATGTCGTCGTCGGCGAGGTCGAGCATCCCATGACCGAGGAGCATCTCATCCAGTTCGTCGTTCTGGTGACCGATAAGGGCTACCAGGTTGCCCAGCTCACCGCTGCGGACGAGCCCAAGGCGAGCTTCGTGCTTGCCGAAGGCGCCAAGGCGCTCAAGGTGTATGAGTACTGCAATCTGCATGGACTCTGGGTCAAGGAACTCTAAACCGCATGCCGTATCGCGCCGTCCTTGTGGGCGGCGCGTCGCATCTTCGTGGGGATATTATCCCGATGACTTTCCTGCTTGGGCGCTCCCTTCGGTTGCGATACAATTTTTAAGAAACATCTATCGATGCAAAAGGAGGCCAGCATGGCTATCGATAAAGAACAAGTGAGCCGCGTGCTCGACCTTATTCGTCCGAGCCTTCAGGCTGACGGCGGCGACGTCGCCCTGGTGGACGTCCAGGAAGACGGCGTGGTCGTCGTGGAACTCCAGGGTGCTTGCAAGGGTTGCCCGATGAGCCAGATGACGCTCGCGAATGGTGTTGAGCGCATCCTCAAGGAGCACGTTCCCGGAGTGACCAAGGTCGTTCCTGCGTAAGCTTTTCGGCATACACGGAAAAAAGTCGGCCGCCTACGGGCGGCCTTTTCCTATGAAGGGGCGTTTTCAACGCCGGATGGTCTGCTTGCTCAACGAAGTGCGATGAGGCCCTCGTGCAGAAAGGAGTCGCGGTGCGGGTAGCGTTATTTCCGCGATATGCCCAGGCATTGGCTTTCAGAAAGACGCATGCGTCCGATCCCGAATGGGCCTTCGGTGCAAAAGCGGAAGGAGTCGGGTCGTGGATAGAGAGTCAGTGGACGCTTTGGGGCGATGGGAGGTCTCTTGCGTCGAAAACGCAGCGTTTGGTCGCGTGCCTCGCGGTTCTTGAGGACCGTGACGACGCGAGACTCTCTCCAACCTGGGGCATGGCCTCTCTCCTTGTCGAGCTTGCCGACGAAGTGCTTGGTTCCGTCGAGTTTGACGAGGTTCTTTGCGGATCTATGTGCGTCGATGAGCATCGCGAAATTCTTGTCGAGGCGTTGCGTGCGTACGAGGCGGCGCTGGCGCGTGCGGGCCTAGTCGACCCTGGTCGAGCATGCGCCCTTTTGTCTGCACAGGGCAATCTTGCAAATGCGGGCGACGAGGCGTGCGTTTACGGTATCGAACCGAGCGCTGCGCAGAAGCGGTTGCTCGCGGCATCCTTCGGCGAATCGGTTGCGTACCGACGAGGGTCGCCGTCTATCTCCCGCGTGGAAGAAAGCGTGTCCGTTCGATTCGCTTTTCCCTCGGGTCGTTATGCGGAGCCGCTTCTCCTGGCAGACTCCATTGGGGGCTTTGCCTGCGATGGGCGCGTGCTTGCAACGGCGAAACGTCCTTTCGACCTTTACAGGTCGATTGCCCCGGCTCTTTCTCGCCAGGGCATCTCATGTCAGGTGCATGCTCGTCGTCTTTGGAGGCAAACCGACTTTGGCAGGGCTTTTTTCGCGGTCAGCACGATAGTCGAGGCCGAGTCGTTTGACTCCCGAGCGTGCTCGGATTACCTTCTTAACCCTTTTTCGGGCGTTTCGTCTTCTCGCGCCTATGCCTTCGACGTTTCCGTTCGTCGAGATAGGCTTATACAGAAGGAGGAATGTCTTGAGCGCTTGCGTTGCTTGTCCCGCTCTTTCGAGTTTTTCGAAGAGCTTGCGGCCTCGGTTGATGCCGATGCTCTGCTTGATTATTTCTCCGACTGCGCATACGCCATGCAGGAAGACGAATCCTACGTCGCCGAGCAGCTCGAAGCTGTGCGCGTGCTGCGCGAGGTAATGGCTTCGGCTCGCATGGTCGGGGCGGAGAGCCGCACGGTGCGTTGCGTGCTCGAGCACGCAACAGTGAGCGTTTCCCGGACGAATTGCGAAACGGATGCGGTCGACGTGTGCATATGCGAGCCTTTCTATGTGGAAACGCTTGACGAGGGCGCATGGGAGACGGTCGTCATGTGCGATATGGACAACGTGTCGTTTCCCGCAAAGCAGACCGATAATGCCGCACTTTCTTTCGCTCGCGATCTTGGGGTCGCGCGCGAACGTCATGCGATGGACGATATGCGTCAGGCGTTCGTCGAGGCGTCGCGTCGCGCGCGTGGACGCTTCGTCATAGAGCGGCGTTTGAATAACGAATCGGCCGACCCCACATACCCCGCGGCAGTCGTGGAGGAATTCGTGGATTGCTATCGGCTCGATCCGACGGATGCCGCAGAGGTGGATAACAAATACGCGCTTCCTCCGTGTTTTCTCGAATCGGTCATAGATCGTGGCGAAGAGAAGCTGTACGAAAACGCCTCTGTGAGCCATGATGCGCAGCCTCTTTCGGCAAAGGTCGAGAAAACTCGGCTCGATAGAATCGAATCGGACCTTTCCAGGTCGTTGATCATGCTGCCGCGCGAGGGGAAGGGAGGCAAGGTCGTTTTCGATCCGTGTTTCTCCGCATTGCAGATCGAGAGCTACCTTGAGTGCCCGCAAAAATGGTTCGCTCTGCGCCGTCTTCGCCTCGATGAGCTTGACGAAGGCTTTGGAGCCGTGCAGATGGGGGATTTCTCCCATAATGTCTTCGAGGCTTTCTATAGAAGGTTTCAATCCGAGGTTGCGCCGAAGGTGACACCTGATTCGCTCGGTCGGGCCCGAGAAATCATGGAAGACGTCATCGTGAAGCACGCCGAGGAGCAATACGCTATGAAGCCTTCGAGCAATCGTCTGGTTCCCGTGGACGCTTTCGAGCGGAGGGAGCTCGAAGAGCTCGGAAGCAAGCTGGTTTCTTTTCTCGATCGGGAAGCGCTTCTGCTGCCGTCATTTTCTCCGTATGCGCTCGAATTCGAGATTCCTGCAACGAATGCGGTGGAGTATGCGGGGTATCGCGTCATGGGCAAAATCGACCGCATTGACGTGGACGATCGCGGAAGGGCCATCGTCATAGACTATAAAAGCTCGTTGTCGTCTGACTACGACCTCTATGAGTCGCAGAAGAAAGGCGGTTCATTGCAGGAAGGCAAAGTTCAAACGCTCGTGTACGCCCAGGCTTTGCGTCGCATGCTCGGGCTCGAAGTCGTGGGTGCGCTCTATGTGGGCTATGGGCGTTCGCCCAAGGTGTCGGGCGCTTTGGACCGCAGCATCGAACCCGCGGAAGTCGCCGGTCTTCGCGCGCAGACGTGCGTATATCGCGGAGACTTCGGCGACGAATTCTCTTCGCTGCTCGATGCGACGGAGGAGCGCATTGCCGCATCGCTCGATCGGTTGATGGAAGGGTGTATCGAGGCCCGTCCTTCCTCTCCGAAGGCGTGCGCGTATTGTCCGGAGATCTCATGTCCGAAAAGGAAGGGGTAGTTCGTCATGGACTTCAGCCGATTCAAGCCTGGTCAGCTCGCGTGCATCACGACGCTCGACAAGCCCTTGGTGGTTTCTGCGGGCGCAGGCAGCGGGAAGACGTTCACCCTTACGCAGCGTATCGCCTGGGCCCTTATGGAGGGTTCGGCTCCGGACGGAGGCGCGTTTCTCGACGGCATAGAACAGGTCATGGCCATCACGTTCACGGAAAAGGCCGCAGGAGAAATCAAGTCGCGCGTGAAGAGCACCTTGCGTGCGGAAGGCATGGCCGAGGAGGCGTTGAAGGTCGATGATGCATGGATTTCTACGATTCACGGCATGTGCTCGCGCATCCTGCGCATGCATGCAGTCGAGCTTGGGATAGACCCTTCGTTTGCCGTGCTCGATCCTGCTCGTGCCGACGAGCTCATGCGCGCTTCGGTTGCCGAAGTTCTCGATGGTGCCAACGAATTCGTCGCACCTGAAGGCCTCGACGCCTTGTTCTCGGAGTTTCCCGCTCGCTCATCGGGCGGGTTCGGGTCGGGGTCGGTCGAAGATATGCTCATCGAGCTGCTTCGCGTAGCATCGAGCAGTCCCCTCGGGTGCGACTGCCTGTGTGTTCCGCCCCGGGCGCGTGATGCCTCGACGCTCGCGCGCTTGCTGGCCGAGACGATCGAAGAAGCTCACGAAGCCGCATTGTCTCAGAAGTCGAGCGCGTCGCGCGATACGTGGCTTCTGCAGGCGGATGAGTACAAGCAAACGGTCGATGCGTATTTGGCTGCTCGCACGCACGACGCGAAGGGTTTGCTCTCGCTGTGCGCCGCCTGCCCGTGGCCCTCGGGTAGGTTCGGATCGAAAGAATATAAGGCCGTAGCCGCTGAGCTCCAGGCCTGCTGCGCGGAAATTATCCAAGAGGCGCGCTGCCTTCTGGCCGAGCCTTTGCTCGAGGACGTGCTCGGTGTTGCCCGCTCGGCTTTCGACGTCTACAGGCGCGCCAAGCGTGAACGGGGCGTGCTCGACAACGACGACCTGCTTATCCAGGCGGCTCGGGCGCTTTGCGAGCATGAAGGCATCGCTGCTGAATTCGCCCATAAGTTCAAGCTTGTCATGGTCGACGAATTCCAGGATACCGATCAGCTTCAAGTGGATATGATTTCGCGCATGGCGGGCGAGGGCGGCTGCCGCCTTTGCACGGTGGGGGATGCACAGCAGAGCATCTATCGTTTCCGCGGCGCCGACGTCGAGGTCTACAAACGTCATCTGGGACGAATTCGCGCAGCGAACCCCGAAGGCCTGATAGAACTTCCCGACAACTTCAGAAGCCACAGGGACGTTCTTGCGTTTGTAGACCGCATCTTCGAGCAGAAGCACGTCTTCGGCGACGAGTTCATGTCCCTTGCGCCATCTCGGTTCGAATCGTCCGTGAAGGCCCCTTACAAAGGCTCCGATACGCGCGTGAGCGTTTTGCTCACCACATATCCTGCCAGAAGCGGCATCGCCTCTGCCGATGTTACGCGCTTCGAGGCTCGTCGTATCGCGCGGCGTTTTTCGGAATTGCGCGAGGCGGGCCATGCGGCCGGCGATATGGTGGTGCTTCTTGGGAAAATGACGCGCGCGGACGTCTTCGCCGACGCCCTGCGCGAAGCCGGCTTCGCATGCGTTATCGCAGGCGGATCCATCTTCTCTTCGGCGCCCGAAGTGCTCGTTATGCAGCGTCTTGCGGAGGTTATCGCGAATCCGCATGCGACATCGGCGCTTTTCGAGGTCTTGTCGAGCGATATGTTCGTTCTGTCGGCAGACGATTTCATCGCGCTTTCGACATGCTTCGACGAAGAGGGGAAGATGCCGCGCAGGCGGGGAATAGACGTCGGATTCTCCGAGATGGCCCGATTGCTCGAAAGCGGGAGCGCTCAGGTCTCAGAGAACCTCGCCCATGCCGTACGCGTCGTGGAAAACCTTGCCTCGCGCGCAGGCAGAGAGCCCGTTTCGGCAATTATGGCGAAAGCCGTCGAGGAATCGGGCTGGCTTTCGCGCCTCGAACTCCTCGGCGCCGAGGGGCAGTCGGTGGCGGGCAATGTCTTCAAGGCGATCCGCATCGTCGAGTCCATCGAGCAAGACGGGGCATGCGGCCCGTCGTCTGTCGCATCCGCGCTTTCGGCCCATATTGCCACGGCGAAAGAAGCGCCGGGTGCGCTTTCTGCTCAAGGCGGCGATTTCGTCCGCATCATGACGGTGCATGCGAGCAAAGGCCTGGAGTTTCCCATCGTCGCCGTGGCGGAAATGGGTTCGTCGCGCGCCCGTTCGTCTTCTTTTTCGTGCAGCGTCATAGAAGGGGTCGCCTATGTGAGCCTGTCGCCGAGCAGGTCTCTTTCGGGGTTTTCCAGCAGCTCGCCTGTGGTGAAGGCCATGGACAAAAAATACGGCGTCGGGCTTGATGAGAACGCCGCATGCGAAGAGGGCTCCGTTGAAGCAATCCGTCAGGCTTGCTCTCCTATGGCTCGTCGCGAAGCCGTGCGAAGCTACGAGGCCGAGCAGGACCTGCAGGAGCGAAGGAGGCTTTTGTACGTGGCCTTGACGCGCGCGAAAGAAGCGCTTGTGTTTTCCATGGCGAGCGTGCGTAGCGGAGCAGACGCGGACGAATCGGGAATAACGCAGGACTCGGGCATATACGACGATGTTCGAAGCGCCCTGTTCGGCCTGGGCGATATACCGGCCGGTATATCATCGGTCGATTTCGGCGGAAGCATGCCCGCCCTCATCGAAAGGGTGGATACCGACGCTTCGGATTACGAATCGCCCGAGGAGGAGGCCGGAGTATCGGATAACGGCGATTCTTCCCGCGAAAGGGAGCAGGTCGATATTCCTCTTGTATCTGCGCAGGCTGTGGTGCAAGAGCGTCCTTGCTCCTTCTCGAAAGGGGAGGTCGCGAGCTATTCGATGCTTGCGGCGGCGCATGGGTGCGACGAGGAGGCGTCTCGCGTTTCGGTCGGCGCCGCATCTGCTGACGGAGCGCTCGATGACGAAGACGAGGCGTTCTGGAGCGCATTGTACCAAGACCTCTTGCGCGACGCCGACAAAGCAACCGACCTGGGCACGGCGTTTCATTTGCTCGCCCAGCAGTCGGTGTGCATGCGCAAAGAAGGAGATTCGATACTTTCGCTCCCCACTTCCTCGAGGATAGATGCGGTCATGCGCACGTGCGCTTTGGGGCCTTCTGCTCGGGGAAGAATCGAGGAGGCGCTTGACCGCTGGCTTGCAAGCGACGTGGCCCTTCGGTGCGCCGAGTGCGAGGTGCTCGTTCCCGAGATGCCGTTTTTCATTTCGCTCGACGGCGTCAGGGAGCTTATGGCGGTCCATGCAGGCGTCGAGGACGGATTCGATGTCTCAACGATGCCTCGTTATCTCGAGGGGTCGATCGACCTGTTCGCTTGCGAGAAAGCCGCCGACGCTTCGAGGGCTTTGATCGTGGACTACAAGACGGGAGGCCTTGCGGCGCAGGACAAGCGTTCTTTGCGCGAAAAACACGCGCTGCAGGCAAGCTGCTATTCCTATGCGGTGCTGATGCAGGGCTACGAAGAGGTGGAGGCGGTGTTCGTCCGCGTCGAGCAGCCCGATTATGAGCGCCCCCATCTCCCGCAGACGGTTCGGTATGTGTTTGGGCGAGAGGACATCGGCAAGCTGGAGCGACGTATCGCGGACGCTTGCCGAGAGCTGCTGAAGACGCGCTCCTAGAGGATGAGCTTTCGTTTCGGCCGCAAAGGCGAAAGGGCGCTTTCGGCGTGCTTTCGCCGACGGCCATGCGAGTACTTGTTGAATAGATGAACATAGTTCATAGTGCTTTCGTAGAAGCGGGCGAGGGGAGTATACTCCGAGGCATGAAAATTTCGACTGAAAAACTCCTTCTTGTCGCCGGCTTCGTCTGGATCATCGCCGGCGGCAACATCGCCAATATTGGAATCGGCGCTCTTACGCACGACCATCTGGTCTGGTGGGTGCTCGTTGCGACGCTTGTCATTTTTGTCGTGTTTCATATGTTCGTGTTCCAGAAGCTTGTGAAAAAGCACGCGGAGCGCATTCGCGGATTCGAGGAAGATAAGAAGCACATCCTGCACTTCTTTGACAAGAAGGGCTACATCATCATGGCCATCATGATGGGCGGCGGCATTGGGCTTCGGGCAAGCGGCATTCTCCCCGAATGGTTTATCGCCTTTTTCTACACCGGGCTCGGTGCGGCGCTTACGGTCGCGGGCATTTCGTTCATCGTTTCCTACGTCAAGGGCGGCCGTGCATGACCTTGGGCTATCGGTCCAGGCGTTTTGACGAAAAACGGCTGGTCGTTTCTTCGCGGATTCATGCGGCGCGTTTGGTGCGAGGACGTCCTTTAGGCGCCATGCGCCAGCGAAAGCCGGGTCATAGCGGTCTGTGGTACGTGACGGCGAAACGCGAGCATCGCAAATACATCGCAAAGTATGCGCGTTCGACTCGCTGCGTGATGCATGCGCCGCGCTTTCCGGAAAAGCCTGTTGCGCCCGCGGTGCGCAAGAGCATGCGCGGTAACAAGGGGAAGGATACGAAGCCGGAAATGCTCGTGCGTGCAAGGCTTCGAGAAGAAGGCCTTGCGGGCTATCGTCTTCAATGGCGCGTTCCGGGGCGTCCCGACGTCGCCTATCCTGGTAAAAAGGTGGCCCTGTTCATCAACGGATGCTTTTGGCACCGCTGTCCACACTGCAAGCCGTCCATGCCGAAAAGCAATCAGGAGTACTGGATTCCGAAATTCGAACGCAACGTCGAGCGTGACAGGCGCAATATCGAAGCGCTTGAGGCGGACGGCTGGCGCGTTCATGTGATATGGGAATGCCAGCTGAATAAAAAGAATCGCGAAGAGACGTTTTCTCGTTTGATTCCGCAGCTTCGGGCCGAATTGGAGCGGGAGACCCCGTCGGGTTTTGAAGGGTAACAACCGAAAAAACAACCGAAAATCGCCCATGCTTCGAACAATCCTATCGATTCTCTAGGGAATGCGGCCATCTCAAGCCGTTTGCCGAAGCGCACGCCCCATGATGGCGATGCGCACGCGCACGCGCAAGCCGAGCGATACCATGATGCGGTGTATTTCACTCAGGCGATGAAGGAAGCAGTCGGCCTCGGTGGGTCGCGAATGCTTTTTTCTAAGGAGCGCAAACATGACGAGAGAATTCAAGTCGATGGATGGCAACAACGCCGCGGCATATGTCTCGTATGCTTTCACGGAGGTTGCCGGCATTTATCCCATCACCCCTTCGAGCCCCATGGCCGACTTCGTCGACCAGTGGTCTGCGCAGGGCAGGAAGAACATCTTCGGCACGAAGGTCAAAGTGTGCGAGATGCAGTCCGAGGGCGGTGCCGCAGGAACGATGCACGGCTCTTTGGCAGCTGGCGCGCTGACCACGTCGTACACGGCGTCTCAGGGTTTGCTGCTCATGATTCCGAACATGTACAAAATGGCGGGCGAGCTTCTTCCGGGCGTTCTTCATGTAAGCGCTCGTACCGTTGCCACCCAGGCTTTGAACATCTTCGGCGACCACTCCGACGTCATGGCATGCCGTCAGACCGGCTTTGCCATGCTTGCGGAGGGAAACGTCCAAGAGGTTATGGACCTTTCCGCCGTTGCTCATCTTTCCGCCATCAAGGGTCGCGTTCCGTTCATCAACTTCTTCGACGGCTTCCGCACGTCGCATGAGGTTCAGAAGGTCGCCGTCTGGGATTATGACGACCTTGCCGAAATGTGCGATATGGACGCCGTTCGCGAATTCCGCGCTCACGCCCTCAACCCCGAACATCCCTCCATGCGCGGCAGCCATGAAAACGGAGACATCTTCTTCCAGCATCGCGAAGCGTGCAACAGCTACTACGATGCTCTGCCTGCCGTAGTCGAGGACTACATGCACCAGGTCAACGCCAAGCTCGGCACCAACTACGAGCTGTTCAACTACTACGGGGCCGAAGACGCCGATCGCGTCATCGTGGCCATGGGCTCGTTCTGCGATGTTGCGGAAGAGGTCATCGATTATTTGAACGCTCGTGGCGAAAAGGTCGGTCTGGTGAAGGTTCGCCTGTATCGTCCCTTCGTCACCGATAAATTCGTCGCCGCGCTTCCGAAGACGGTCAAGAAAATTGCCGTTCTCGACCGTACGAAAGAACCCGGTGCCGTGGGCGAGCCTTTGTATATGGACGTCATCAACGCCCTTGCCATCGAAGGCGTTTCCGGAATCAAGGTCGTCGGCGGCCGCTACGGACTCGGCTCGAAGGACACTCCGCCTGCGTCTGTCTTCGCCGTGTTCACGGAGCTTGAGAAGGAAGATCCTCGTCGCGAGTTCACGCTCGGCATCGTTGACGATGTGACCGGCCTTTCTCTTCCCGAGGATCCCAACTGCCCGAATACCGCCGCTCCTGGCACGATCGAATGCAAGTTCTGGGGTCTTGGCGGTGATGGCACGGTTGGCGCGAATAAGAACTCCATCAAAATCATCGGCGACCATACGGACAAGTACGTCCAGGCGTACTTCCAGTACGATTCTAAGAAGACCGGCGGCGTGACGATCAGCCATCTGCGCTTCGGTGATTCGCCCATCCGCAGCCCGTATTACGTCAACAAGGCGGACTTCGTCGCATGCCATAATCCATCGTATATCACGAAGGATTTCCCGATCGTGAAAGACGTCAAGCCCGGCGGCACGTTCATGATCAACTGCCAGTGGACGCCCGAAGAGCTCGAGCATCACCTGAGCGCATCGGCAAAGCGCTATATTGCCCAGAACAATATCAACCTCTACACCATCAACGCTATCGACCTTGCCATTGAAATCGGCATGGGCAAGCGTACCAACACCATCCTGCAGTCCGCCTTCTTCTCCCTCGCCGGCGTCCTGCCGCAGGAAGAGGCTATCCGCTACATGAAGGATGCGGCAACGAAATCCTATATGAAGAAGGGTCAGGATGTCGTTGATACCAACCATCGCGCCATCGACGCCGGCGCTACGGCCTATGTCAAAATAGACGTTCCCGCTGCATGGGCCGATGCGGCTGATAAGGCGGAGACCGTTGAGCTCGCCGGCAAGCCCGAGCTTGTGAAGATGGTCAGCTCCATCATGGAGCCGGTCGGTCGCATGGATGGCGACAGCCTGCCCGTTTCGGCGTTCACCGACCATGTGGACGGACAGTTCGAGCTCGGTGCCTCTGCGTATGAGAAGCGCGGCATCGCCGTGACCGTTCCCACGTGGGATGCATCTACGTGCATCCAGTGCAACCAGTGCGCGTTCGTGTGCCCGCATGCCACCATTCGTCCCTTCGCCCTGACCGAGGAAGAGGCAGCAGCGGCTCCCGAGAAAACGACGCTCATTCCCGCCAAGGGCAAAACCGCCGCTGGTCTGCAGTACACGCTCGCCATCTCCCCGCTCGACTGCATGGGCTGCAACGTCTGCGTGATTCAGTGCCCCACGAATTCGCTGTCCATGGCTCCCGCAGAGGGCGAACTCGCTCAGCAGGAGATCTTCGATTACTGTGTCGCTGAGGTTTCCGACAAGCCGGAAATTCAGGATGCCACGGTCAAGGGCAGCCAGTTCAAGCAGCCCCTGCTCGAGTTTTCCGGCGCATGTGCGGGCTGCGCTCAGACTGCGTATGCCCGTCTGGTCACCCAGATGTTCGGCGATCGCATGTACATTTCCAACGCAACGGGTTGCTCTTCGATCTGGGGCGGTCCTGCTGCCACGTCTCCGTACACGGTGAACAAAGAGGGCCGCGGTCCCGCATGGGCCAACTCCTTGTTCGAGGACAACGCCGAGCACGGCCTTGGCATGCTACTCGGACAGAATGCCGTACGCGAGAAGCTTGTCGCCGAGACCGAGCAGCTTCTTGAAAACGGCGCAGACGAAGCTTTGGCCAATGCGGCGAACGCATGGCTCAATGAGCGTGATAAAGCCGAGGAGAGCAAGGCCGCTGCTGATGCATGTGTTGCAGAGCTCGAGCGCGTCATCGCTCAGGGCGCGGCAAATGCCGATCTGGCCAAGTCTATCCTCGCCGACAAAGACTATCTCGCGAAGAAATCCATCTGGATCTTCGGCGGCGATGGCTGGGCATACGATATCGGTTACGGCGGCTTGGACCATGTGCTTGCATCGGGCGAAGATGTGAACGTGTTCGTGTTCGACACCGAGGTTTATTCCAACACGGGCGGCCAGGCTTCCAAGGCTTCCAATATCGGCCAGGTTGCGCAATTCGCCGCTGCTGGCAAAGATATTAAGAAGAAGAGCCTTGCTGAAATCGCCATTGCGTACGGCTATGTCTATGTCGCCCAGGTCGCCATGGGCGCCAAGCCTGCGCAGCTGATGAAGGCCATCACCGAGGCCGAGGCTTATCCCGGACCTTCGCTGATCATCGGCTACTCTCCGTGCGAGATGCATGCCATCAAGGGTGGCATGGCCAACTGCATGGTGGAGATGGAGAAGGCTGTCGACTGCGGATACTGGAACCTCTACCGCTACAACCCGGCTGCTCCTGCGGGCAAAAAGTTTACGCTCGACTCCAAAGAGCCCAAGGGCGGATACCAGGAGTTCTTGATGAACGAAGCTCGTTACAGCCGTTTGACGCGCGAGTTCCCCGGTCGCGCCGAAGAGCTCTTCGAACAGAACGAGCGTGCGGCCGTCGATCGCTACGAGCACCTCGTCAAGCTCAAGGAACTTTACGCCGACGCGTAAGAAGCCTTGGCCCTTGCGCACGAGGCGCATCCATGTTCATTTGAAAAATCCCGTCCCGGATCGTCCGGGGCGGGATTTTGCGTATTGCGGTATGAAGAAGAGGGCTGGATTTGCGCCTTTCGGGTTGTGAGCCGAGCTTCGTGGCGCAAAAAAGCCCAGATCCCAATGAATGCGCCTCAAATGCGAGGTAGTTCAGACGTGGGGTCCGGGCTTTTTTTCGGACGACGAGGACGTTATGTAAGAAGCGATTCGACGGCTGCCAGCTTCACACAGCAGACGAAGACCTCCATCGCCTGCTCGAGCTCTTCAAGCGGCGGCAGGGTGGGGGCTATGCGGATGTTGGAATCCTCGGGGTCTTCTTTATAGGGCCATGTTGCACCCGCTCCCGTCATGGTGACGCCGGCGCCCTTCGCTAACGCGACGGTTCTCTTGGCGGTATTCGGCAATCCGTCGAAGCTGACGAAGTATCCGCCGTCGGGATTGCTCCAGCTGGCGCAGCCGGTATCGGAGAGGCCCTCTTCAAGCATGCGGGCGACCAATTCGAACTTCGGGCGAATGATCTCAGCATGCTTTTTCATGTGTTCGGAGATGCCCTGTGCATCCTTGAGGAAGCGGACGTGTCTGAGCTGGTTGATTTTGTCGTATCCGACGGTCTGGATGCTCACCCGCTTCTTGATCTGCGCTATGTTTTCTTCGCTTGCGGCAACGGCGGCAATTCCCGCTCCAGGGAATGTCACCTTCGAGGTGCTGGCGAATTTGAAGTACCTATTTGGGTTGCCGGCTTTCTCACACGCTTCGGCGATGTCTGCGACATGGACCTGGCGAGTGTCGTAGAGATGATGCACGCAATAGGCGTTGTCCCAGAAGATGCGGAAATCGGGCGCAGCGCAGGGCATGGATGCGAGGCGTGCGACGGTATCGTTCGAGTATGTGACACCTCCCGGGTTAGAGTACTGGGGGACGCACCATATTCCCTTGATAGCATCGTTTTCGCGGACGAGGGCTTCTATTTCGTCCATATCGGGTCCGTTTTCGTTCATGCGGACGGGAATCATCTTGATGCCGAGAAGCTCGGTGATGGCGAAGTGGCGGTCGTATCCGGGAACAGGGCAGAGCCAAGATACGTTCTTAAGCTCGCGCCAGGGCTTCTCGCCGAGATAGCCGTGCAAAAAACCGTGGCTCACAAGGTCGTACATGATGTTGAGGCTTGAGTTGCCGAAGACGCAGACGTTTCTCGGGTCATGGTCCATAATGGATGCCATCAGGCGCTTCGCTTCGGGAATGCCGTCCATGACGCCGTAATTGCGGCAATCGGTACCATCCTCGGCGAAAAGGCCGGATGACGCGTCTACGGTATCGAGCAAAGGGAGGCTCAGCTCGAGCTGAGCTGCGGCTGGTTTCCCGCGTGCCATATTGAGCGCAAGTTCTTTAGCGCAATGGCGCGCGTATTCCTGCTCGAGAGATTCCCTAAGCGCCGCAAGTTCGGCATGGGTGAGCTCGGCGTAAGACATCGATCCTCCTCTTATCGTGATGGCCGCTCGAAGAGACACTTTAGCACCATAAAGCACTCCTATGCTTTCGGAGGCAACTTTACCGTATAATCGTCAATTGCTTTTGTTCTGTTCGCATGAGAGGAGGGGCAATGTCCGTAGACGATATTCAAGTTGTTCTCGCGATGGCCCTGTATTTTATCGTCGTGCTTTCAGTGGGCTTTTTCTATCTGAAAAAGTCCAATGCAAGCTCGGAGAACTACTTCCTGGGCGGGCGCGGGCTCGGTCCGTGGTTGACGGCTCTGTCTGCCGAGGCTTCGGATATGTCCGGTTGGCTCTTGATGGGCCTGCCGGGTATCGCGTATTTCACGGGCGCATCGGATGCCATGTGGACCGCAATCGGTCTGGCTATCGGAACGTACTTGAACTGGAAGTTCGTGGCTAAGCGTTTGCGCAAGTATTCAGAAGTGGCGGGCAACGCCATTACGCTTCCCGACTTCTTCAGCAATCGCTTCCGCGACGACAAGCGCATCCTCATGAGCGTGGCGGCGATCATCATCCTGCTGTTCTTCTGCATTTATTGCGGCAGCTGCTTTGTGACGTGCGGCAAGCTTTTCGCAACGCTTTTCGGCCTCGATTACACCACCATGATGATTCTTGGAGCGCTTGTAGTTTTCGTCTACACCTTCGTGGGCGGCTATCTTTCGGTTTGTACGACGGACCTTATCCAGGGCGCTATCATGATTTGCGCGCTGGTTATCGTGTTCGTCGGCAGCGTCGCCATGGCGGGCGGCGTGGAGAATACCGTCGCATTCCTTCAGGGCATTCCCGGATTCTTGTCGGGAACCCAGCAGGCGTCTCCCATTCTTGACGAATCGGGCCGTCAGGTGGTCGAAAACGGCATGCCGCTGTTTGGCGACGCGGTTCTTTACGGCTCTGGCGCCATCACCATCATCAGTTGCCTTGCATGGGGTCTTGGCTATTTCGGCATGCCCCAGGTGCTCGTTCGTTTTATGAGCGTTCGCCATTCCAGCGAAATCAAGAAGAGCCGCATCATCGCGACCATCTGGGTCGTCATCTCCTTGGCCAGCGCCGTCTGCATCGGTCTGGTGGGACGCGCCGCGCTTCCGGCGCAATTCTTGACGGGGCCTGATGCCGAGTCCATTTTCATCGTGCTCGCGCAGATCATGCTTCCGTCGTTCGTCTGCGGTCTCGTTGTCTCGGGCATTTTCGCCGCAACGATGTCTTCGTCTTCGAGCTACCTGCTTATTGCGGGCTCCGCGATTTCGCAGAACCTCTACAAAGGCCTCGTCAACAAGAATGCCACCGAGGCCCAGTCCATGTTCGTGTCTCGCGTGGCTCTGACGGTCATTCTTATTTTCGGCATCGTCATTGCGCTCGACCAAAACTCCTCGATATTCCAGGTTGTCTCGTACGCCTGGGCGGGCTTCGGAGCCAGTTTCGGTCCGCTGATGCTTTGCAGCCTGTATTGGCGTCGTACCAATAAGCAAGGTGCTCTCGCCGGCATGCTCGTAGGCGCTGCGACGGTTATCGTCTGGAATCTTTTCGTCAAACAGCTCGGAGGAATTTTTGCAGTGTACGAATTGCTGCCTGGATTTATTTTCGCTCTTATCGCGATCGTCGTCGTTTCGCTTTTGACCGAAGAGCCCGGCAAGGAAGTTACCGACGAGTTCGATACGTATATGGAAGCCGACGTATAGGCCGTCTTCCTTCGAGTTCGATTGTCTGTATGCGGGGCATGCGCAAGGGCGTTATTCCTCCGTTCTAGGCATCTTTGTCTTCAAGGCCGCGGTGTGTGCGCAGGTTCAAGCGCACG